>JACCDO012018151.1_pt1 | contig 36638 bp, 17 predicted proteins | sample 7446101 | NCBI WGS metagenome assembly JACCDO01 (sample SAMN15323440, study PRJNA562643) | freshwater metagenome | isolation source: river surface water | place: USA:Blue River Watershed | collected 2017-08-16 | reverse complement strand
TCAACCACTGGTTGCATAAAAGGATTGAATTTTAGTCAAGTAAGTTCAAATTAGTTTAGTTATATACAATTATAGGGTATAAGATACACATATTATCTGTAAAACTAATAAACCACCCTAACCCTAACCCTATACACCTATTTTTAAAAAATATTTCTTTACGGTACCGTAATATATGGTGCGTACCACAATAGAGTATTTAATTACATATAAAAAGAGCTTTTACAAAATTACATTAATTGAACTATAATTAAAGGCTTTAGAATATTATAACATAATTCCTTTGCATTATTTAATAAGCTTTGTAGAATGTTAACTACGTTGTGGTAATGGTAACTGATATATAGGTTGTAATTTTATATTTATATTATATGGTTGATTTATTATTTCGTTAATTAACTAGAAGCCTGATTTGTACGTTGACTATTAGCAATTTCCTTTAGTTGTTGTAATTCTCCACTATCTTCCGCAAGTTTATAAAATCTACTATTAACATTATTCAATAAATATTGTGGTGTATCATATTCACAAACACGGCCATCATCCATAACAACAATTTTATCATAAAAAGCAACAGTTTTAAGACGATGTGCAATAGATATAATGGTAATATTATCAAATTCATTACGTATAGTATCTTGTAAACAGGCATCAGTTTCTATATCAACCGATGCGGTGGCTTCATCTAATATTAATATTTTAGATTTACGAATCATAGCTCTACATAAACATAATAATTGACGTTGACCAACACTTAAATTAGAACCTCTTTCAGTAATAATTTTATCATGTAATGGACCACATTCTTGCCCTTTCATACCACCATCCATATTTGCAATATGTGAACTTAATTTGCATTTCTTTAATACATTCCACATATCTTCATCTGTATATTTATCAAATGGATCTAAATTAGATTTGATACTACCACGAAATAAAATAGGATCCTGAGGCACAATTGCAAGAATATTTCTAACATCTTGTAGTGGTAATGTTAAAATATCAATACCATCTATTATTATTTTACCACTACATGGTTCAGTTGTTCGAAATAATGCTGTTAATATACTTGATTTTCCCGCACCAGATCTACCAACAATACCCACTTTCATACCAGAGTCTATATCAAAAGTAATATCCTTTAATACTGCCGGTTCATTTAAACGATATTTCAGGCATAATTTATCAAACCTAATATTACCTTGTTGTGGCCAATTAGTATCATCAATCATTTGTTGACGATTATTATTATTATTATTATTATTATTATTATTTCCATATATACCATTACCTAATGATTTATTTAAATACTTTTCAGATTCTAAATTACAATATTCTTGAACTCTTTCAACACTGTTCATACTATTTTGGCATTCAGCATAGCATCTTAAAGTATTAACCATAGAATCGGTAAATTGTAATGAATATAATAATATTATTCCTGCTAAGGTAGATGAAATATTATCACGTTCAACTACAATAAATAAACTAACGGCACCACTAACTAATGCTCCCATTACTTGAGCACGAATATTTAACCAACGATTAGCTGCCCAATTATATAAATGGCAACGATTCATTTGATCTATATAATGACATATGATATCATAAAATTTACCTTGTTTCCTGTATGCACGAATTATTGATAAACCACTTACTGTTTCACTAAAATGTACAAATACTGGACTCTTATTAACACTTTCTAAACGTTTTAAATCACGACTTACATTAATATATTTTTCACTAAAATATTTAATATATAATAATATAGGTGTCAAAAATAACAATTGAATTGGAATCATAATCACAATAACAAATATTATTTGTGTTGAATTTATAAGTGAATCAAGAAAATCTTGTGTTCTTTGCATCACATCACAATCAACAGCTTCAGCATCTTGACTAAAACGATTAATTTTACGCCCTAATGGTTGTTTATCGTGCCAATCGGTGTTTGCTAGTATCATACATTTCGTCATATCATTATGAAGTTTATATGCTGCTCGTAATGCAAATACACTTTGAATGGTAAATTTCAATATAAAACATAATGTAACAAATAAAACGCATAACACATAATGTTCAATTCCCACATGTCTCTTCTTAGTCGTACTATCATGTTCTACATCATTAATCCATTCACCTAAAGCATAATTCTGTAAGAATTGAGCTAATGGAACTGATACATCAACTAGCAATAATAATGAGGCACTAATTACTCCACCACAAGCTGTCAAATAAAACCAATAAACATTCCATTTAACATTACCTTTTGCCTTAAACTCATTTTCAATAAATTTGGATGTATCCTTGTCTGTTGTTGAAGCTTTTAATTTAGGATTCTTATTGGCTGAATCACTGTCATCAACAAATACATTTTCTGATGATTCTAATAATGGTGGACCAATATAAAATTCATGTTGATGGTTTAATTTGATTAAGTAATCGGCTTTATTCGCAACTAACGCAATGGCATGAGTAACAAGTATACGAGTTCTATCACTTAAAAAGTCACATATTAAATGCTTAAATATATGGTCGCCAGTATGAGCGTCAACTGCAGATAAAGGATCATCCATCAAGATTATTTTACTGTAACTATACGCTGCTCGTGCTAAACTTATTCGCTGTTGTTGACCTCCACTTAGATTTATACCACGCTCACCAATTTCAGTCTTATCGCCATAAGTCATATTTCTTACATCAATGTCGAGTCCACAAGCCATAAGCACAGTATTATATCGAAATTCATCATATATATTACCCATTAAAATATTGTCACGTATAGTTGCATTTTGAATCCATGCATTTTGTGAAACATACGACAAGCCGCAAAGCTTTACATCGTTTGTACACTTACTTGTAGGTAAATAATCATCATTTATACTTATATCACCTTTAACTTTATGGCATTCACCTAGCATACCTAATAATAATGTACTTTTACCAGAACCTGTTGGTCCTGTAATAACGACAAGAGCACCGGATGGTATTTGAAAATTTAATTCTTTCAGAACAACAACACAATTATCCATATTAACATCAGCTGAAATAATGAGTGGATTCAATTCTATTCCTTCTTCTATATCTTTTTTATTATTATCTATATTTGAACTGTGAAAACACAAGGAATTCCTGCAAGTTTGGCATATACTATTCATTGTGCTTATTTCTTTTGATGCTTTTACTGTTTTTTCGGTATCATTTTTAGGTTTTGGATACATCAATGTAACATTGGTAAAATCTATCACGGAATTATTACTTGTAACTTTTTTCATCGTATAACTATCTAAACCTACAATATTTTTAGAATTAAGCAATTGAACAATTCTTACTAGAGATGGAAATGCTCTAGAATATGCTGTAAGTCTTTGCGATAACATTTTTAACGGCAATCGCATATTTGCAAATAGAAATAATGATGTAAATCCTACTGATGGATTTAATGTTCGATGCAATAACTGTGTGTGTACGACAAATGAAACAAGTCCGACAATTGCTGGAAGAAGACTTAATAGTGTACGTTGTATCATGTCTGTATATATAAAATTCTTCAAATGACCTATTTCAATACTTCTTATATTAGCAATTTTAGACAAGAAATCTTCCTCCCAAGTAAACCATTTTATAATTCGTACACCAGTAAGCATCTCTCCAACAACATTCATTCGCTTATCTTTTTCTTTTTTTCTTTTCTCAGAATAATATTTTAAATATTTTTGACTTGCATTTCCTAATGGTACAGTAATCAATATCATTACAGCAACTCCAAATAGAGATGCTTCTCCTAATACAATATATAGTAAACATGCACAAATCATAACCTCAAGTAATGAGCACCATATAAATTGAAAATAACCCAGAAATTCTGATACTTCTGTAATATCAGTGCTTATACATGTGCTAATCATTCCATGATCAGACAAATTATTGATATCAATGTTTAAAACTTTATCGTATAATAATACCAGTAAACATGAACGAGACTGTACCGCTAATCGACGTCCTAACCAATATGTTTGGCCATCAATTAAGCTCTTCATAAATGGTGATGCGAATGCCAAAAATACTACTAACCATATATATTCATTATCGTGATTTGTAGATGAACTTACATAATTTAATACAACTCTTAATGTTATAGCTGGTACATAACAAAGTAAAGAACCAAATACTTGAAAAAATTGTTGTAGCCAAAATATTGATTTTGAAACACTATATACTTTATAAATCAAGAACCAATTTGTGATTTCTTTATTACTATTTGCCATATTCAAAAGTCGGTATAAGTAATCACTACGATCATTATCTCCCAAAGTTGGAATATCGTCTAATTCTAATGAATCTTTCATCGAAATTTTGGCTATTAAATCATTATTAATAAATGAAAATGTCAAATATTGATATAAACTGCATGTATATTCATAGGGTGGTGGATGTACTTGCTTTACAGGTGATGTGCTATTTGTAATGAATAATCTATATAATGCAAAATATAATGTCAAAGTGGCAAAAATAACAGCGACAATATTCAACGACATAATTAAAGTATTATTACTCATGGAAATTAAAAAAAGTGTTAAACGAATTAAACTATAAATTAAAGCCATAATATATACTGGAAGCCATATTATTTTTAAAGCTAATGTCATATTATATCTATTAAAATCATTTAATAGTGCAATCAATTGGCATATTAAAATCACCACGACATAGAACTCTTTAGTTAGCACAATCACTACGTCATCTTGATATTCATTACAAAAATATATCTTCAAAATTGTTGACATGGTGATAAAAAACATACATCCTATTAATGTTAATTGCTGTAACCACAAATATGTTCGAGGAAGTTTATAGTTATTATTTGAATTATTGTCATCAATTGAATCCACTAGCACATATTGTTTACTATTCTTGTTAGTATAATATATAGTAACATATAACAAGCATAGGATTGTATATGAAATTCCACAAATTGCAATTATCCAACCTATACTTGATTCTTTATCCATGCTCAACATTTAATTAGTATTAGCGATATAACAATGCATATGATAATTCAACTCTGTGTCAAACATTTTTCAACGAGATACTCTCGATGGAATCTTAGACTGACTGAGGGTACTCTTAATATTTTTTTAACAACTTTTAACAATGATGAGACCAGAGGTGAAGTGTCTGTCCATAAGTACTTCCTAACAGGATTTTTATCCATGTACTTGGACAAGTTTAACTCTTACAGTAAAGTCTTACCTATCTTTTTCCATTTTTATAAACTTTTCCACACCTGACGGGTCGTAACAACCTTGGTCTCATGGGCTTGCTGATGTAGACCCAAACAACTTTGATTATACCAAATCAAAAATTGGGCAATTTATTGTTATAATTAAATTTATACAGCCGAAAATACTGATGATTGATAGAAATAAATTAGTATTACAATCATTCGGTAAAAATTAATACAATAACTAAATGATTATATTTTTTATGATCATCATAAATTTATGTAAAAATATACTAGTTTGTCGTATTTAATCATGATAAGGCCGCGGCCGCACTGAGGAACCAGAGTTCAGTCCTTTGGTCGGACCAAAACAACTTCAACTCATCACAAAAGCTTGAAATGTTTTTGTTTTTAGTTGTAGCTGCCATTTGCGTCATACGTGCAACAAGTTATAGTGTGGATGAAGGATATGAAGCCATTTTTTATTCTTACGAAGATACAATTGCTGAAGAATGTTATACATTAAAAAAGTATGAATTATTACCAAGTGATGGTATTTGGATCCTACCAAGCGTAGCAAAATTTGAGCTCAATGGTGTAAATTTTACTTCTGTTTTAGATGGTTATGGCAAATTTCATAAATTTGAATTCAAGAATAATCAATTATGTTATAGTTCTAAAATGATACAAACTGGTTTTTACAATGAATCAATTGACACAAATACTATAGTCCCATCTGTTTTATTTATGGACACAATACCATCTCTAAATTACAATGCAATGGAAATTTTATCTGGTCCAAATGACAATGTTTATGTTAATACAAATAATGTTGGTAATAAATTTTTATCGTTAACAGATTCACAATATATGATTGAATTTGATATAAATACACTGGAAGTGAATGGTGATATTCGATGGCTTGATAAATTAGATATGGGTAAGTTATCTACTGGTAGCGCACACACATTAAAACGTAAAAATTGTATGATTGGTATCGATCCACAATCAAATATGGATATGACAGATACAATCATTTATTTATATGAACTATGCCCGGAATCTGGATATCATCGAAAAATATTAAACAGTTACACTAACAATTATATTCCATATATGCATTCCTTTGGTTTAACTGAAAATTATGCTATACTTCCACATCAGTCGTTTTACTTCGATTATTCAAAAGTTATACGCGGTGAGCCTTTAGTTAACTCAATAGTTGAAATCAATTCAAATGAACCAACAATAATTAAAGTGTTACCTATAAATGGTGGGGATGTAATAACATTTGAATTAGATAATTTAGGATCATTTTATTATTTCCATTTTATTAATTGTTATGAAAATGCTGAAGATAATACAATAGTATTGGTATTATCAGTTTTATCATTTAATATGTTGCCATATTACACTCTTGAAATGGAAAGAAATAAAACAACACGTGATGCTGCAACGTTTGGTAATGTTGTTGTTAAAAAGATTACATTAGATATGTCTGATCCAACTCATAAAAAGTATACAAGTGAAGATTTAACAAATATAAAACGTTCAACTGACTTTCCAAGCTCTAATAAAGAATACACTGGTTTAAAATCATGTATACTTTATGCAATTGAATGGTTTCATGATGAAAAAACCTACGCTGATATGGCCATCATCAAAACAAACTACTGCACAAATGAGGTATCATATTGGTACAAAGAAAACTATTTCCCATCCGAGCCGACATTTGTACCATCAAAAAATTCAAAAAGTGAGGATGATGGACACATTTTGTTTACTGCCGTGCATGGTATTACTAAAAAATCATATTTAATTATTGTAGATCCTAAAACCATGGAAAGCATAGAAGAAGTTGAGATACCTGGAGTTGTAACATTTACAACTCATGGGGAATGGTATTCCAATTAATTTATTTTTTTTATTGTATGTAGATATATTGATTTAGATAGATATGTAGTATGGTACTGGTGCCGGTTTTTTATTGTTGACTCATTTTTAAAAATTGAACCAAAAAGGTCTTGACTTCATCATGAATTTTTCTATCGACTTGAATTCTTCGTCTCAAAAGCGATTGATATTATCATTGGCTTCGCTGTCGTCAGTTATTCTCGTATCAACGTACTTGGTCATCAAATATTCTGAAACTAACAATTATGATGAAATAGAAGATGATATACAATCACAAAGATCACTATTGCATAATAAATTTCATACATCTAAAGTTCCAACTAACCTCGACTATATAGTCATTGGTTCGGGTATGAGTGGTTTGTCATGTGCTGCTGTATTATCACGTTTGGGTAATAATGTATTAGTTTTAGAACAACATCCCGATACATGTGGTGGTGGAACTCATATGTTTGAGTTAAAAGGTTATCATTTTGATTCAGGATTACATTATACTGTACCCTGGTCTGTACCAATTTTTGCATTAACAACTGGTAAAATTGAAAAAGATGTATGTCAATTTGAGTTAATGGGCGATTCAAATTCTACAGTTGACAAAATTAATTTAGTAGATATGAATAATAATAATAAATTAATGTTTGAAATGAAATATAAGGAGAAACATATGAAAGAATTGTATGACTTGTTTCCAGAGGAAAAGGATGCATTAGATAAATTTATAATAATATCTAATAATGCCATGTTATACGTCAAAGTATTTATAGGTTTAAGATTATTACCTAAATGGTTACAAAAATTTTTATGGAAATACATTATACCAAAATCAGTTAGTGAGCCAACATCATTAACAGCTAAAGAGTTGTTGCCAAAAATAACAAGTAATAAATTATTAATATCACTTTTATCGTCTATGTGGATTGATACTGGTGCTAGACCTGATAGAGCATCATTTATGTTAACAGCTGCTGTATTTAGAGGTATATCTATGGAAGGTGGTTGCTATCCTAGTAATGGTTCTGAAAATTTAGCTAAAGAATTGATTCCTCTAATTAATAAAAATGGCAGTGTATTAATTCGTGCTCCTGTTAAGGAAATTATTGTTGAAAATAATAAAGTTATCGGAGTCAAAATGGATAATAATGAAAAAACTATTATTAAATGTAAAAAAGGTGTTATATCATCATGTGGGTATATTAACACATTTAATAAACTAGTGTCAAATGATATTGTTAATAAATATTCTATACCAAAATCATTACCAATACCACAATCAGCCGGTTTTGTTATGTGTAATATAGGTATTAATGCTAACCCTTCAGAAGTTGGTATCACAAATACTAACACATGGCATATACCTGTTGATGATGATAATGATGCATTTCCTATGATCAATAAATATTTTGAAGATCCATTAGGGGATGATGTTATAATTCCTGCTTTTATTACTTTCCCATCTGTCAAGGAAAATAATAGCAGTAGTAGTAATAAAATATCATGTCAAATGCTATTAATGGCTAATTATGAGTGGTTTGAGAAGTACAAAGTAAGTGCTGATGATACTAAAAATAGAATAGATGGTTATGAAGAAATTAAACAAAAGTGGAAACAAAAGGCATTAGCAATTTTCTTAAAATATTTTCCATTGACGAAAGATAAAATTGATGTATTTGATGTTAGTACACCATTGTCTATTGAACATTATCTTAAATCACCTCAAGGTGGTGCGGTTGGTTTAGATGTGATACCAGAAAGATTTATCAATCCTGAAGTACGTGAATTATTAGATCCCGTTACCAAAATTCCAGGATTATATTTAACTGGACAAGATACAATATTATGTGGTGTTACATTATGTCAACTTGCTGGTGTTATAACCGCATTTAGAATAACGGGTTTTTTTGCAGCAACAAAAATACTTTTAACATCAATTATTCAAGGGATTATAAAAGGATAATTAAAATTTAAATAGAAAAATTTTTAACAGTACTTACATATAAAATTTCTTTAATTTCTTCGTTTAAAGCTTTTAACTGAACAATATTATCTGTCTTTTGTTCTAATTCAATCTTTAACTCATTTATTTCATTTTCATAATTTTTCGTTAGTGATTGAATTTGAGATTTTAATTCATTTATTTCATTCAAATATTTTATTTCTTTTTGTTCAAAAAGATTAATTTTTTCTTTTTCACTTATTAATAATAAATCTTTTTGGGCTCTTTCTTTTCGTAATTTATGAAATACTTTATTATTTTCTGGATCGTCTAGTAATGATGTCGTTGTACCAGTATTAAAAAATTGATTTGATGAAACGTTTGTTGATTTGAGTGTTGATAACATGGGTAATGATTTTGATTGTAATAATAACCTTTTCTCGGCTGTATGATCATATTGTTGTATACCACGTGGTCTCCACATTAAATCTAGTATCCATACATCATTTAACACATTGAATGAGTTATAACCACCAAATATGACAGCACATAACTTACATTCATTATTATTTTCATTATTATTAGAGCTACCACTTATATGTGATGGTAATGGATTTCCTGGTGTATAGTTATATAATACAGAGCATGCATGATTACATCTTTCACTAGGAAATACAAAACCTGTAGATGGTTTACTCCACTCTGATGTTATGGGATCAAAGCAAAGTATATCACTATAACAACCTGCTGATGCTTGTGAAATATTATTAGTACCACCAAATATTAATAATAATGAATCAGTGCTACTGCTACTACTACTATTATTATTATTGTTTAATGTATCATTTTCATCAATTTTTACATATTTGGGTATTGGAAAAGAGCAATGCCCGTACATAGGTGACGGTGAAATATTCCCCATACCTTGAGTTGTTGGATTGCTTATTATTGTTGTCCAATTGTATGTTACTAAATCTAATAAACATAAATCATTCAATATTTCATTATTGCTATTAATACCACCATATATTGCTAAATATTGTACATTTGATTGTTTTATAACTGATGCACTATGTCGATGACGAGGTACTGGTAATTTACCATGACATTTTAATGTTCTCCAAGTTATTGGTTTTATATTATTTTGTATCCCAGAACTATTATACTTCGGTATATTTTCATAATTATGTAAATATTGAATTATATCATCAGTAAAACATATATGGATTGAATTACTAGTCGCTGAAGTTTCTCTAGAGTATCCACCAAATAATAAAATTAATTGTTTATCGTCAATTTTAAGTGTGGTTAATGTGTGACCACTTCTTGGTAATGGTGCTAAACTTGAAACAAGTTTAACCCATGTCCCTTTATATTGGTCAACATCATTACCCATATTAAATGCATAAAAATCATCTAAACTACTTACAATATCACCACTAGATACAGTATTACTTTTATTTTTTGGTGCAGTACTTATACTATCGCCCGGACATAATCCTCCTCTCTTATCATTAGAATCACCAAGAACACCATCTCCACCATGTACAAGAACAATATTGTTAAATCCTGTGGAAGCATGTAAACTTCGTGGTAATGGTGGATCGCCTTTAATATGTGGTATTCGCCATTCGCCATTTGCAACATTTAATATCGCGATGGAATTCACTCTCCGTCCTGATTCATAACCACCAAATGTTGCAATGTGATGTGGACCAATTGATGCCAAGGAATGTGATTCTTTACATGCGGGTCGATAACTTGTTAATGACTCTAATTTCTTCCACACTACGCTATCCACTACCTCCTCAATTTCATCGTCATAATCGTAATCATTCGGATTCATCTTACTGATTCTTGTGAATTTTTTTAAATTTTCGGAAAATTCAACGACTGTTTTTTTAAGGGGATTACTCACATAAAATACAAATCATACAAATCATACAAATCATACAAGTAATATAGATGCAATGCGGAACATAAGCGCTTTATCTACTATTCCTGTAATGCATAAAATAAAAAGTTAAAATATTGATTAGAATAACCCGATGATTATAAAATGGTCTCAAAAATGGTGTAATTGTCTTCAAAGTATAATCAGACAATGTGATTTCTATATTTATGCATCATTGACCATATATAATCCATATAAAGGGTGAAATTATATAAAAATTCTTACCTCCAAATTTTACATTTAAAATGTAAATTCGTCATCACTACCAGAACCATTTTTATCCTCTTCAGTGTTGCCAGTATTAACGAGTGAATAGCCATCTTTAGTAGATTTTTTGTCTTTAATAATAATAGGAATATCATTATTAACATCATTCTTTTCATCTTTAATATTTTCATCTTTTTCAGATGAAATTAAACTGAAACCACTAAAATATGTTTTTGTATAAGCCTTATATGTAAAGAATAACATCCAAATAAATGCTTTTGCTGAAGCAGTACCAGCAATGGCACCAGCAATACAATAAAAATTTCCAGTTGGTTTAAAATTTAATTTCGAATGTAAACCAACAACCCATAATAAAACAGTAAACATATCTTTAAATGAACGATTATAATATAGACATAAAACTGTAATAGGTATTCGTAATATATTCATAGAACCATTAACTATACATATAGTTCTTGCCATTCCCGCACCAAGCAAACTTCCATAACTAGCCATTTCAAACCCAATTAAACTGAGAACGAAGCCGTTAACATATACGTATTGAGCACAATATTTAATAATTAATCTATCGTTTGATAATATTGACGATAATTCATATGAAAATAATATAAATGGAATTCCAACAATGCCAGCACTTAATGAACTCAACAAACAACATAACATTGCAGCATCAAAAGCACGTTTATACAACTTCGCGCCAATACATTGTCCAACAGATGTACAAGCTGCTTCTAGAAAACCTTCTGATAAACAAAATGCAATCCATTCTATACCTCTTAAACCAGAACCAAGTCCTGCTTGTTGCTTGTCGCCTAATTCTCCTGCTAATCTAATTAATGAAGTAAATACTAGACCATAAATAGCAGAAGCAAACGATCCAAAAATACCTATTGAAGCCATTAGTATTGATCTTTTTTTTATATCGATAATATTACTATATAATGAATTATCACTTGGCAATAGTAAATCTGTTGATTCCCTTCGAGTTTTAGTGACTAATTCTATATCATCTATTTGATTATCATTATTATCTACTGGTAAAGTTTCATATTTATTTGCATTATCATTTACATTAAGTTTTAATGATAATGAAACATTTTTGCAAGCTGTTTTATTTAGTAATATTAAACTTAAACCATATAAAGCAGGCAATAATCTTGATATTGATGTTGATATTGCTGAACCTCCTATTCCTAAATCAAGTTTTATCACAAAAATATAATTAAGTATTATATTGATAATTAATGAAGCTATCTCTAACAATAATGGTGTCCTAGTATCACCAATTGATTTAAAAAAACCATCAACTAATAATAATAACCCAAAAGCTGGTGATGAAATTAAAATAATTCCTAAAAACGTTTTAATAGCTATTTGAACATCTTCAGATGAATTACACAATGATGCAATAAAATCTATCGATAGCCATGCCAAAAAAGATATAATAGATGATAATAATAAACATGAGTAAAATGCTGCTCTAAATATTAATGCTAAATTTTGATTATCTTTAGCACCTTTAAATTGAGAACAATATGAGTTTGCACCAGAAGGGATGATATTGTGCAATGCAAATACCACTATCTGTAAACCAACAGTTGCTGATAATGCAGCAGTGGCCGCTGCTGATTCTGCTTTATCCTTAATATGTCCAACAAACAAGAAATCATTAAAGGAATAACAATTCGATAATATAGCTTGAAATACTGCAGGATATGCTAGTTGCCATACTTTAGGTAATAATTGTCCTTCCGTAATATCTACTTCGTGCATTATCTCTCGCGGTTTTCATTAACAAAAACACTCATCTTCATCACCGCGTGTCTGAAAGTACCTACCAATGTTTTGGATATTTTTTGGCGAACGAAATTTTCCATGGTGAACAAATTTACCTCCGACTTTTAGTCCATACCATATTATATACCATGATATGACCATGTCTGTGGCTGCTTCGTTGGTTGTAGATGACTTGGGTTACCATGTCCCTCCAGCGCCGAGTATGGTTGAATTGTTTTTAAAATTTATCAAATTTAATTTGATTGTTATAATTGGATTTCCATACATCACCTTCAAATGTCTAATTAACTATAGTAAAGTTAAACAAATAATTGTAAAATCATTAAAGCGACCAATAACAAAAGAGATTTATTACCGGGATGAAAAATTGAGAGAATTAGTTTTAAAGTCTAAAATTGGTTCTTTATATCGTGATATATTAGAGTATCAGAAAGTAGAAGGTTATTGTGCCAGTGCAACGACTAGAAATGTATGTAAATCAATTAAAAAACATCCATGTAAATTAATAGAGCCCAAATATGCTCCGTCAGTACCAAGAAAAGTAGCAAATGCTATTGATCAATCGTTCCATGATGATAAAGTAAAAAGTTATTGTATTCTTGGTAATGAAGGATATGTAAAATTTATCGAAGGATTAAAGCTAGTTAATAATTTTAACTATAGAGTTAGTGTTAATTTTCTAAGGTCTCCTTTATTTGGGTTTACGTGGTCGATTTTGCCATCAACAGTTATACTCAATTTATTTGGTGGTCATTTTTCCAACATATTATACTTTGATGAAGATACACATATAGTTGGTGTATTTGATGTAAATCACAAATATTCTTTGTGGTTTTGCGATGCATATAGACTTTATGAAGCAGTAAATACATTTGATATTACATCAAATGAAGAAAGAGGGTTAGTAATTACAGAAATTTTAAATTAGGTATTTGGCTATATCTTTGAAAATATTATATTACTTTTTACTTTCAAGTAATTTTATTCTATTTTCCAATAATAATAATTTTGAATTAATGTTATTTGTATAATCGATAAATAATAACTTTTGTTTTTCTAATAATGATGCTGATAACTCTTTCAATTTATTGTCAATAATAGTCTCAATATCTACAGTTGCTGCCACGTGTGCATCAACTACTTTCGTGGGTGTAGACTTGGTAAAAACTGCACCGTCTATAATTACCTCTTTACCAGTAATTGTTTTTTTGAAACTTGGTGGAGATGATATCGTCTTATTTTTTGTATCATTGTTTAATGCTAAATTCATATTTAAATCATTCGACTTAAATAATTTAGATGTTCGGACTTCAATATCTTCCATTCTTTTTAATACGTCATCAATATTATTATTACTGTTGTTATTGTTAATATTATTGCTTTTAGTAGATTGATTATCTACAGATGACGCTGATATTAATTGGTCATATTGAACTAATACTTTGTTTTGTGGCAATACCGTTGGTGGCACATTTGTATTTATTGGTGCTGTCTTTGATAAACTACTTTCAGAATAATCGGATATATTCAGGTCTTTGTGTGACTTTATTACAGATTTACTATTAATGTGAACATATTGTGCTACATGATTCAATAAAATTAATTTATGCTCAATAAACCCTTTACTACAAAAATTTTCAGCCGATATAGATAAAGGTATTTTGGCCCTTTCGCGCAATATATCACTGCATACTAATAATATTTTCTTATTGCTAGCAATAGATGAACACCCTCGCATGATCATTTCTTTTGCCTAAAGAGTTAAATAATATTAATAATCACGAATAATGAATTCGACTGAATAATAATTGTACCATATCGTGAGATACTTCGAAAAGTATAACACGCAATAATTTTAAACATATATCCGTATCACCTTGTTTCAATAGTTCCATTTCATCTTTGGCTAGTGTGATATTAATGTTGCGCATGTTACGCTCCAAAGAATTGATAGCATTTTTCAAATCTCCCGGCTTTAACAACTTTACTCCTACTGACATTGCCTCGAAACAATTTGGTAATAAATATTTTGTGCCGTGTACTTCTGCGTTTATTGCTTTTTTTTCAATATTTTTACCGGTACCAAAGATATCTGGGTGTGGACTAGTTACAATAGGACTAGTTACAATAGGACTAGTTAAAATATGATAAAAGATGGCTATATTGTGATATGAATAGGTCATTAGTATCCAATCATATTTTTCATTTATCAAAAAGTAGTTAATTATTTGTTGTTATTAGAACCATACAAAATATTTATTTTTTCGTTTTACTTAGCACAAACATAAACTTCCAATATTTTAATTAATTTTGACTGATTCAAAGGGAAATTGTCTTCTTGCAAGCAATTATCTTGAAGTCACCATGCTCGTAAAAACGTTGCTAATGATAGCAGCTAATCCCTGTCTTAGTTTTTATGAAGGCTTTTTGGATCTAGATGACTTCGGCCACCAATCTGCTACCTACCCTGATTGCAAATTACACTTGAAGTTAAATCCAATTAAAGTTGGATTATCGAGAGCTAGCGCGGTATTCTAGAAATAAACTGGGGTATGAACTAGTAACTGATGGAGAATTCGTTTTTTCCGCCTTCTACTTCGATTGAAAGGCAAATTTTATGTAATTGTGCAATTTTTATTCAATATGCCATTGATTTTCAATATTGTGATCTCACAAATGTATTGAATAGTTATAGCAGAGAATGTTATCGCAAACGAAAAAAGTTTCATTCTATATTTATGTTTGCAGCTCTCGGATTTTTGTTGGTTCATTTTTTTGCTAGACCTTATTGGAGTGATGGTGTACAAAATTGGGACTCCTTAAATATTTATCCAGCAACGGGAATAGCAATATTACCAAATATAGCGGCTGTAGTATTGAACTCAATATTCGCATTAACCATACAGTATGCATTATATTTAGAATTTAATGTTGTACAATCTTCCTCGAGATTAGTTGTGTTATATATACTTAACATACTTTTATTTGTAAAAGGTGTGTTATTATTTGATCTTGTCCGTACTTACTTACTTACTTACTACTTACTTACTTTATTTAGGTATGGAAATATTCATTGCTTGGATTCAATTATTTCGAAATAAAAGTATGATATTTTGTGCTTCTCCTGTTGAAGCCTTTATTTTACTACTTTTAGATAAAAATTATGAAATAGTATCAATATACTTATTAAAATCAATGCCTCGTTATTTGTTACTAGTATCGTTGTTGGCGTTTACTATAATATGCTTTACATCACTTGCCTGTTTACTTATCAATACAGAATCATATCCTGGGTCTAAGCCATATTATGAAAATTTTGGTACATCATTATGGACTATGTTAATGATGCTTAATGGTTCTGATTGGCCTACCCCTATGATACCTCTATACGATAAAACACAATCATTCATGTTATTTTTTGTTATATACATTATTCTAACCAATTGGGGAGTATTAAATTTAGTGCTTACATTTGTATATTTACGATTTTTGGAGCAGCGAAATACTATATCCAACGCCAAACAGGTAGTTAGACATAGTAATTTAAATAATGCTTATGATTTGCTTGAATCTCACAGTAATAATAAAGATGATATTAGCTACGAAGTTGTATCTAATATCTTGGATATTATTTACAATGATTACATCAATATCATCGCAAAACCCACTTATGAAGAACGGATTGAACTTGTGAAATTACTTGATGTTAGTAAATTAAATCATATTTGTCGGCAAGATTTCTTACGTATTGATGAAATGTGTTCGGTTTCCAGATTAAATCAACTTCGTAATAATAATGTTGGTCGTAGCACTAGTGTTAGAAGTCAAAATGGTGGCGTCAATATTTATTTGGCAGCAATGTTAAAGCTAGTAGATAACTTTAAGTTTGACCTATTTATGGATACATGCATATTCATCCTCGGATTAACGTTTGTTTGTTTTATAACTCCGCCAAATGAGATCATTGTTTTCTTTTTTGTTATGTGTGTTATTGAAATGTTTACCAAAATTATGGTTACTGGTTTTCGCCATTATTGGTACAGTAATAAGCATTTTGTGAATGGAACAATTACTATGTTTTTAATTTTTGCATTTTTATTTATTGATACTACCAATGAAACGAGCAAGAATTATAGCACCAGTCCAACGATACGAGCAACTGCTATATTAAGAGTAACATTATACACAAAAAATCTATTTTTCATTCCAATACCAGCCATTACCATGTATAGAAGAAGAATTCAGTCAGCTATAAAAAATATATTAAATTATTCTGGGGATTTTGTTATACTCGCATGTATTATGTTGATATTTATATATATATTTGCGTCTATCGGCTGTCAGTTATTTGGTGGAATAATAAGAAAAGATGGACACAATGCAGACCTTATTAATTCATCATTATATGGTGAAAATAATTATTGGCCGTTAAATTTTAATGATATACCATCGGGTATGGTTACCATGTTTGTATTGTTATCAGTCAATAATATGCACGTTACAACATCTGGATTTGTTGCTGTTTTAGGAAAATCAGCAGAAATATTTTTTGCACTTTGGTACGTATTTGGTTGTTTATTCTTACTGAATACTATTATTGCATTTGTTATTGGACAATTTTTGTATTATATCTCAGATAATTCGAAATCAAATAATAACGAGAGTGCCAATGCGAATGAAAATGTGAATAGAATACATTCCGGTGATGAAAAGGACTCCTCGAGTTCATTGTCGCTTGCTTTAATCTCTGGAAATAATAATTCTAATGATGACCATTTTCATAAATCAACAAATTTATGGAGTCGAATATTATTATATTTTAATGGTGGTAACAGGTTACCTAGTAACCGCGAGGAGTCAATTGTTGATTCAAGATTAAGCAGAAATAGTGAAGCAGAAATTAAATTTCGTGATAAATTAATTAAAGAGCATGTTGATGACAAAATCTTGCCACATGAAACCGCTGCAATATTTATACAATTTGCTCGTGAAGGTATATACCGTTCATTATATCCTAGTACTCGACAGTCATTGCAATATTTAAAACGTCGTAATAAATTAACGGTTCTTTTTCGCATTGTATCTTGGTTATTGCTTATTGAACGTATATTTGTTCGACCAGTTTGGACTTATAGTTCTAGTGATTGGAAAGTAACTGCTATATTTCCACAATTTGAAATATGTTATTTGTCAATAACAGGTGATGCGATTATACAAATAATTTTGTTATCCGTTATTCTTTATGGATTAGTGATTGAATATTTATATTCAATTGAAGCTATTTATTGGAAGCGTGATATAAGTAGCACTGATGATCATGGTGCTAGTCAACGCACTCATCAATCAATAAGTTCAATTATTTTGAAATGTTTATTGGGACTGTGTATATATCAGATTATTTTGCAATTTATATCAATCGCTATTGACCATTCAAATGGTGATAAGGTTTCATTGGTTTATACCACCTGGATATCGTCCGCATTTTCTATTATTTATATATTTTGGTTTGATCGCAAACTCTATAAGAAACTTAAAGTATTAGTACAAGTAATCCCGTATACTATTGTGTTACTTGCTGTATTGATTTGTCTCATTATAGTATTTGCTGCTTATGGACCATATATATTTTTTCTGAATCAAGAGGATGATGATTATAATATCAACGGCTATTATTATCGAAGTGATGATTCTACCAATCCTAATTCATACTTTGATACTTATTCTGAATCATTATGGTCAATATTTGTTGCTATCACATCATCATCGTATCCCGATCAAGTAATGCCTGGTTATCGTGCACATCGTGAATTTTTTTTCTATTTTTTTGTATTTATAGCTGTTGGATCATTTGGTTTTTTAAATTTTATATTAATAAATGTATTAATCGGATTTAATGACGCTATAAAGAGGATGGATCACGACAAGAGCCAGGCGCGGAAGGTGCTGCTTTACCATGCATTTAATAGTCTTGATCGTGATAAAATTGGTTTTCTTACAAAAGAACAAATATTTTTATTATTTGATGAATTATTTTCCAATTATAGTGATTTTATAAAAGATGGTGTTCCATCCGAATCCAAACGAGAAATATTATACGAAATTATGGATATTGATAACGATGACAAGATATCACTACTCGATTTTGAATTCATTCTAGCCGTTATGAAATTAAAATTAAAATCAAAAGCACCTAAAACGTTTATCCAATTATATTTTCCATCATTATTACAAGATAAAATCTTTATTAAATGTTGTGAAATAGTGAAATCATGGAAATTTAATGTCATTTTCGATGCGATTATTGCTATTATCATCATCGCCGAGCTAAGTTCAGTCAAAAACGTGTACATCCGAACCACTAACTCCATTCATTTTTGGAGTTTTTTATTGGTATTATTTTTATTAGAATTCGTAATTAAGGTGTTCGTCTATGGATGGAAAGCGTACATCATCAAAACACGGAATAGGATTGACTTCGTATGCACGTTATTATTTTTTATTTCCGTTATTGCGGCTGCATCAACATTTCAATATCAAAAGAAATCCGTTAATTTTGATGGTTATACAATTCCAATTCATTGCTTGGAAATTATTCGAATATTATTATTGCCGAGAAATCTTCTATATATAATGAATAAAAATGGTCCACGTAATTATGGCAAAATGTTACGACGTATATTACGCGAAACATACACGATGGCAGTTATATTTTCATGTTCAATTTATTTATTTTCAACTATTGGTATGCTAGTATATGGTGGAAAAATATGTAAGCATCAAGATAGGGATCATTATTGTAAATACGGTGAATTGAGAGACTCGTTGTATGGTGTGAGCAATTTTTATTCATTGAATTTTAATGATTATCCTTCTGCATTTACAACATTATTTATTTGTTTACATGTTAGTGATTTTGATGTGATTACCACTGGGTTTTCGTCTGTTACATCCAAGGGATCAGCTAGATTATTCTTTGCAATTTTCTACTGTTTTGGAGTTCTTATATTACTAAATATATTAAAAAGTATATTTTTACGTGGTTTTTCAACCAAATTATATAATTTAAATGAAATTGATAAAAATAATAATGATGAGAATGAATCGGCAAGTGATTTGAACACGAGATTCACCTGTTCCATGAGCACTAGCACGGGTAAACAATACTATTTGACATCCGAATATGTTAAATCAATTAATGTGACGTCATTCGAGTTGTTATCAGATAGAATTAGATATTTAGGTAATAAATCCGGTGGAAATGTACCGAATAAGTTATAAATAATGTATTTATGTATGTCACATTTCTTTAATTATACTCTTCATCATTCAATTCCATTATTTGTTGTTCAAATTTACCAGAAAAAAAATTATCTTGACTATCCATTCTGTTAATAACCATTCTTGTTAATTTCATTTCTGCCTCTTTGCGTAATTCTGATTGTTTCATATATGCCTTACGAAATTCTTGCATTCTTTCAGGTAACGATTCTGGGCCACTATAACTGACGTCACTATCTAATTCTAACCAATTATCAACCATATTACCTTTTTTTCTTTTACCAGAGAATGCATCCGTGTATTTGGTTGGCATTTTCATAACTTGTACAGCAAAATCGACAAATGCGTTACCAGTTTCACGTATACGTTGTTCAGCAGCAATCAATGGTGGTACCTCATCAGGTTCATACGTTTCAAAATCATAACCTTTACGTACAAAATCCTTATACCATTTATCCATTTGTTCTAATTCATTACTATCACATAACATCATGTATAATTTTTGTACTCGTAAACGGAGTCGGATATAATCCATGTCCTCAATAGACGCTAATGAAGAATCTAATACCTTTAATTTTTCTTTTAATGCATTTATTGTAATATCATTTTTAGGTCCAAAATCTTTAATTATAAAATTTTTAATTTCGTCACTCGATAAATCTTGCATAAAGTATGTTTCATGCAATACTTTTATTTCTGGTTTAATTTTTGAATATAATTCTGGCATATCAAATTGTATGGATAATGATGCATTACGGTATACTTCAGAAGTCAAACCTGGTTTACGAAATTCTCTATTCATTAAATCATCTTTCAATCTAGCCGCCATGTATTCAACAGAATCGTCTATTTTACGTTTGATATTATCAAGCGCTTCTTGAACTCTTTCATCCCATACTAAACGAGCTGCGAGTAAAGTGGTAAAATGTAATGATGCTTCAATTTCATCCCATTCAAGAGCATATTTACGTAACTCATTGCGAGATAAGTATGTCATAACTCTTGTTTCGGCTTTACTTATTTCAATATTTAATGGAAAAAATAACTGATCATTAGCAACAATATATTTATCACGAATATCCTTTAATCTTTTCATTTCCGTGATATTTTTTTTACTTTGAGCACTTAATTTTCTTGCAGTAATAGCTCTCATAAACATTTTTGGTGAAATTATATCAACGTTAGCTTCAATGAAATTCTTACTTTCTTCAATATCATTCATAACATTAATAAATTCATTTAAAATTTTATCAAATGTTAAATCTGAACTATCTAAACGATATTTTGAAGAATTTGATAAATATTTACCTTTAGGAAATACTCGATCAATTCTTTCTTGTGATGATCTAGGCGCGACAGTTGCATGTCTTGCCCACATTAATAATGATCCATGATACTTTGGATCCCTATATGCTTCAACTGGTGGTGGTTGTCTTGGTTCACCAAAAAATACTATTTCAGGGGGAATTAGTTGTGATTGTTGCTGATTTATATCAGATAAGTCATTATCAAATTTATTTCTTGATGCTATATTTAGTGTTTCATCTCTATACTTATTATCAAACAATGAATTACTGATACTTTCATCAATATTTTCATTCTTATAATCATTATTATTGCTATTATTATTACTATCATTATTATTATTGCTGTTAGATGCAGTACTACCAGAAGTTGTCTCAATCGATGAACTACTTTTCTTTTTACTTGTCTTCTTTGCATTTAGGTGAATATTTCTCAAGAAATTACTACGCTGCAAACAATAACCATTGATTACCGTAATCATCACAAACATTAGAATAACAAAAAGGAATGACACCATTCTATACAATGTATCAATTTATCAATTAATCGCCAACAATTTGCACTACCAAAAATGAACTACCAAACGAATTTTTACAAGCACTTAATTTATCAACAAGTACCTTACTCAATACTTCACGTTGATGATTTTTCCTGATTGGAGTATGATCGATTCTCTGCCTTCTGTGCACTTCCGTCACGCCGCAGCTGTTTCAACTGCGAGTAGTGATCGATTGCAGTCCCTGGTACTCAGTGATGCACGTGATTTTTGGTTCTGCCTTTGTCTATTCCAACCTGCTCCAATGGATCCGAAATAAAATAAAAACGATTTTAGTATTTACTTTGCGAATTAACACTAACTTCTTTGACCATCACTTGATAAAAATCTATATTTATCTTATTTCCATACTAGATCACTACCATTATCATGATTATTATTAATATTAACATATGATTTTATTGAATTTTATTAAATTAAGAATTGACTTTTACATTGACAAAATTACATATAATTCCTATTGATGATAACGACACATATACTTTTACGCTTCATTTAATCTTAAACTTTAAACTTTAAACTTTAATCTATTTCTGACTTAGGGTGTGGATCTAACATTTTCGCGCTAAAAAATTTTTTTTAATTTTTGGTTTGTAAATAATTCGTAATATAAATAGAGGCTTAGCCTCAGATTTCAGTGATTATGAAGGGGAAATTGCCCGATTATGTATTTGTAAGTGCTTTATTGCTAGCATTTTGCTTTCTCTTGTATGGTAATACATTATGGGGTGGATTTGTGTGGGATGATCGAGCTGCTATAATTGGTAATAAGGATGTGCGAGGTGAAAGTAGTATGTACAGTATTATTTTTGAGCACGACTTTTGGGGCCAAGATATAACATTGAGTGATTCTCACAAGAGTTATCGTCCATTGACAACACTTTCGTTTCGTTTAAATCATTATTTTCATGGATACAGTGCAAGTGGATATCACTTAGGCAATATTTTAATATTTGGGTTTACATCTATACTAGTGTATATATTAGCGAAACAATGGATTAATAGTCACTATGGCCCTTTAATAGCAGCAGTGTTGTTTACGTTTCATCCAATACATGTGGAAGCAGTAGCATCATTAGTTGGTAGAGCAGATTCACTGTGTGGATTGTTTTATATTGCAGCAATAATCACATATACCAACTCTATGCGTTCAAAATCTAGCAATTTAATGACTATTTTAATACAAATAATTCCATCAATCATATTGTCTTTATTGGCATGTCTATCGAAAGAGATTGGTGCAACTATTTATGGAATTTTAATAATTATTGAATTGATTGAACACATTAATAAGACTTATAAACTCGGCAAGACGAATGATTCAATAATAAGGAAAGTTTATAATATATTATTGACATTTAAATCAATATCTTATGTGTCATTATTGCGAATAATATGTAATATTGCATCATTAATTTTGTTTTTATTGTTGAGAGTACGACTAAATGGTAAGCATAAAATATATCCTTGGACTATATTAGAGAATCATATTGCATTACTGCCGTCATTCAAAGATAGATTTTTATCGTATGCACAAACAAACTCATGGTATTTTTTTAAGTTAATTTTTCCAAAGTATTTATGTTTTGATTACGGTTACGCATGTATTCCCACAATACATGAAATATTTGATATTCGCAATTTATTTGTACTTATTGTTACATTTGCACTACTATTATTTGTGTATAGATCAATCCAGTATTCCTTTCGCCCTTCTATATTGTTGGCGCTATGTCTTATATTGATACCATTATTACCAGCATTAAATATATTTTTTCCCGTTGGTACTATACTTGCCGAGAGATTATTATTTATTCCATCTACTGGTTTTTGTTTCCTTGTTGCTGAAATATTCACTATTGACTTAATGCAGGTGTGGAAATGGCAATATAATTATTCATTACAACGTCTACGGGTCAATAGCAGAAGAATGAAGTTGTTATTACTTTATTTACCTGCAATATTATTTTTATTGCCCATACTTTTTCTATATAGCGCCCGTATTATCACTAGAAATATAGATTGGAATAGCGAAATAAAGATATATGAAAGTGCATTATTTGTTTGTCCACATTCAGTGAAAGCATTGAATAATTACGCCGCATTATCAATGATGCAACCAAATGGACAAGAAAAAACCCTTGAATTAACGGAAAAGGTATTAGCCCTACATAACTCGTTTGCTATGGCATACACGAATAATGCTTTGGCATATACCACTAGAGGAGAGTATATCCGCAGTATTGTAATGTTACAAAGAGCAATAGATATATCACCTGATCATGGTAAAAATCATGGTTATATTGCAAGTGCACGCTTCTCCTTTAGTGAAAGCCTTCCCAATAATGATTATAATCTACGACTTAAATTGAATTTATTGCATAAAGCTAAAAGTGATTATGATAATAGTATTATATATGGTTTTGCAGAACCAGCGTTATTACATGCTCGTGGTAGTGTTTCATTAGCACTAAATGAACCAGAAGCTGCTATTTATTACGTAACAGCCGCATTGAATAAAAGTAAAGAGCTTCATAATATCAATCGGAATGATTTAACAATATTAGATGATATAATTCCCTCTCATACCTATAATCAATTAGGGAATGCGTTGAAATTAGCAAATCGTTATGAAGAAGCTGTACAAGCATACACTAATGCGTTATCCGTGGGTGGTATTGATATCTCTATATGGACAAACCTCGGGGATTTATATCGTAAAATGAAGAAATATGACTTAAGTCGTGAAACATTTCAAAGGATTATGAGTGCATCAAGTAATATCGAATTGCCACTTAGTTTCTATAATAATTATGGGATGTTAGAGTATGATACTGGCAATTACGAAGATGCGTTAAATCTATTTCAACTTGCATTAGGGGTTTATGAAACGATTGGTAGTAGATCGAATGAAGTTATTGGATTAGAAAGTAATCTTCAAATTATTTTAAATAATATTAAACGAGCTCAAAAGGGAATAGAGACGAAAGAACAAATTATTGTATAATTATATTGTCAGAAATGTATTTTTAAATGATATTATAACAATTGAATAGCACTGGATGTAGTTCATTGTTTTTTGCGGCACATCTCTATCACGTCATTGCATAATGATTATAAGTTTAGGCTTGTCGTTTTCCGACCTGTATTTTGCGAGACAAAATATTACAGCTACTATTTCTGCTAGACTTAGATCACTCAAACGATCAAGGAATTCCTGGATATCGTATTATAATTCCAGGTACCGGTGAGATTTTTCTCGTGGTTGAGGGAGTTCGTACCACGAGCCTGTCTAACAAATCCTTTCCCTTTTTCTTGATATCCCAGTTTAAATAGATTCAAAGACGCTCGATTAAGTTGCATTCGTGCGTCATTTCGTCGTCTCCTAGCAGGTATTTGAACATACTTTTAATCGCACAATAAAGAATCATCGGTCTTTATATATTCAATATAATAATATGATGTTGAGCACTGAGGCAGTACTTAACAAAAAGGTAAAAGTAACCATAAATTTCCCCATAAATTCTAGAAACTAAATATTATGATCAACAGGATAAAGGTCAATTATATAACAATTGGCTGACACCGAAAGTCGAAGTTCGACATATTAGTTCAGGTAGTGGATATGGTTCATTTGCAATAGAAACTATAGATAAGGGGGAAATTATTGCAGCATTTGGGGGTTTGTTCGTAAATCGAATAGAATTATTAGAACAGACAGTCGATCGTCAGGCTCGTTCTATACAAGTTGAAAATGATTTGTATCTGTTGTCAGGGACTAATCCTGAACCAGGTGATATGGTTAACCATTCTTGTGAACCAAATTGTGGACTATCCGGACAAATGGTAGTTATGTCTTTAAGATCAATTGATATTGGAGAGCAATGTACTTTTGATTATGCTATGTGTGATGGTTACCCGGAAGTACTATTTTCCTGCGAATGCGGATCGTCACGATGTCGAGGTACAATAACTGGAAATGATTGGAAGTTGCCTGAATTGCAGGATCGTTATAATGGATATTTTTCGCCTTATCTTGTGCGAAGAATGTCATAATTTTTAAGTGTACAATATATTCGTAGGATAATTATAGAGACTACTATCAATTTTATTTATTTCAGTGCTATGTAAACTGGAATTTGTATCTATAGTGTTAAAATATTTCTTATGTATATAGTTTTATTTTATAAATAAACGTTATCTGAAGGGTCCGTATCAGATCAAAAATTAGAATAAAAATAAGTTAACTTAGTTAAAGGCATAGTTATACAATAGAAACAAGCTTATATGTGTATCAAAAAATAAATATTAATGGCAGCACTGTCATTTATTTACTCTCTCTTCTTAGTATTTACATGAGCTATTCTCTCTGCAGCAATCGTTAGTTGATAATGGTTGTTGGTAATACATCAGTTAAATCTATTATTTTCTAGTGGGAGTTTCAACCGACATAGAGCTAGTTTCATTGTTAGTAATATCATCATCCACAATCCTCGCATACTCATTATTATTGTGATTATTCTTATCACTTTCGTCGATTAATTCTAAATAATTATGACAAATTAACGTTAATATAACAATTGCACCGGCTATGAGTGATACTAAAGTAGGTGTCGAATATCCACATATATAAACCCACAAAGGCTGTAAAATTACACTAGAATATTCCGAATATATAGCCACTTCTGTTGGGTGTATGAACAACATAGCCCAGATGACAATACTATCATTAACGGCCAATATAAATCCGTACGTGAATAAGTAGCCATAATTACTTGACGTCACTGAGCTAAATTCCACACCAACAATTAAAGCTACAATTATTTGAATACTGGTAGATATTATCAATGTTGGAGATAAATCTAAATCATTATTTTTCTCATCCGTGGTAATTTCATCAATTAATGTAAGATAAATAGAATAAGTTATTGTATAAACTACAGCCATTAAATTACCGAACCAATTAGTTCCTTGAGAGCCAACATCATCATTATTACCAGTACTCTCACCTTTAATATCAACATAGAATACATAACCAATACAAGTAAAACATATAATAGTTGCAATTATTGTTCTTAATTTCATAATGTAATTATTTCTAAAAAAACTTATGATAGCAACCCACAATGGCACCGTAATTGCTATAAGAAATACATTTGCAGTATACGTATTTAATAAAGCAATAATGAATGAAATAGCTTCTATGGCTTCTAATATACCCGCTAAAACGCCCATTCGACCAATTTTATAAAAACTTTCATATAAATAACTGCTTAAAACAATATTTTTATAAAATGCTGAAGTAATATGTATGCACATTATGACAGTCGCCTGAAACAGTGCAACGAAAAAAATGACAGTAAATTCACTCAAATTACTATTCAACAAGGCTAATAAAGCGCAAAATGATTCAATGGTAATAGCAAGATACAGCCATATATAGGAAGTATAATTACTGCTAAAAAATGCCATAATGACAAAGAAAATATGGCAATATTAAGCTTTTACGTTCAACAAATAATGTATGTTGGATGTATGCTTGAATCGATTTTAAGGACTGGAATCAAATCTTTTCATAACACTTCTAAATCTCACCAGATATTTGCCTACGAATACTGTGTAATTTTTCCAAATATTTTTTTTTGTGGACTGAAAATTCCATGGGTGTGGATACCCCAATTTCAAAGTCTTTTTCTTGCTAGGCAGAATGCTCTCTTGTAGCTGAAATCATTTAAGATTGTAAAACATCGTTGTGAATTTGAATGATATTTACATTTAAATTACACCACTTTATGAATCTCAACAGCTACAACTCGATTTTAAGACCGGTTTTTGGTTTCTTGCCTTGTTTTTTATTTTTAATTTTTGAAGGTGAATGAAATAGGTATATGCACGATTGAAAAATTGTATAGCCCATTTTTATAATGCGCGGTTTACATAATCGCTCGTTACTTCCAACAACGGCAAAAGCAAAGGCGGAGAATTCATTTTGTTCCGGTAAAATGATTCTTTGTCTTGGTGTATTCTTGGGTGGCTGGATACTTGGTTCATTGTTTGTCTTGTCAATTGTGATTAACGATAACAGCGGTTCATTAATACGAAGCAAAATTGAGGATTCTAGTAAAGAACTTAATATATTCGTTCAAAAATATGTAGGCAAAGAATCAAAAAATACTAGAATAAATAAAGAAATCATGAGTCAAAGCTTACCAACGTTCACATTAAATGAAACAGTTCATGACGATGGAGATGAAAGTATATGGATATATATGGATTGGCCAGTTGACGATCGTTTATTTACTACTGAAAATTATAAAGCATTAGAATCAGTCTTAACAATATATCCAACTGGTATAGTTAGATGTCTGTTACCATCAAGTGGTGATTCTTTTTATCATAAAACTGGTAACTTGTTATCATACAAACAATTTTCAAAATATCAAAAAAGAGGGTATGATATAGATATTTTTCCAGTTGGAAATTTAAAAAATAAACAAAGTAATGGTCATCTTTCATTAATAGGGAAATCGTATTGGAGTAGATGGAGTGAGAAATGCTGCAATGGATGTAATCCGATATGCCGTAAATCAGATCACACACAGCCCTATCATTTACTCACATTCATTAGATTAACCAAGTTATATCCAAAAGGTGGAATATTTACTGATTTTTCATTTTTCTTTTTGGGACCATTTGAACCAACACTAGTAAGTCAAGGTACCTATTTACTCAATCAATAACTCGTTCAGGCATCCTTATTTCCTTGACGACTTAACTAGGTTATTATATCAATTACTTATGTAATAATATGACTTTGCCTATTAATGATTTGACAGAATGGCAAATTGAAGAAAATAAAAGGGGTACGTTCAATGTTAACAAATACAACCAATGTATGACGTCAACATTATTAGTTTTCAATGTACCTAAAAGCCCTGTAATATTATGTATTTTGTTAAAGTACGATGATCCCATATTTATCGAATGTATTGAAAGCGATGCAATATACGGTGGTGCAAAATGTATTTATAATGCATTTAAACAATGCTTTGATGTTCATAATGTGAAGAATGATTTGATAACAAATACTGTTTTTAATGAGCAGGCAAAGACACAACATACTGCATCGGAAAGAATTATTGAAGTATTTGATAACGATCCTGATAACGCGGCGTCAAGAGTATTATTTGCTAATAATTGGGAAATGGCATCCACTATAAGAGCGTTTTGGTATGGATCCTTGACATGGCAAGGTCATTGGCATTCATTACCGTATAAAAATGGAACAATATTGCATGCCGCAGTCGAAACAATTCATTTAAAGAGCAATAAATATTCAAATGATGATTCGTGCAATGTGAAATGCAGTCATTATTCGCGTAATTTAGATTATTTATCAGCAAATGATCTACCTTATTCATATAATACTGGTATTGAAGAGGCATCATGTGCTCCCACTATTATTATTGGTGGCTTTATGAAATGTGCCTCATCATTTTTATTTGATGCATTAGCATCACATCCACAAGTATTATCACCATTGAAAGGATCACAGTATAAAGAAGCTCAAGCTTATCATCCAGTGCCTCCTAGTAAATTATTAAAACGTGTTTGGTCGTATCCTTATGTCGAAGAAAATGAAAATTTTGCTATTGCTGATGGTACCATATTTTATGGTTCGAATCCACATGTCCCAGTGTTATTAAAGCAAGATAATCCAAATGTGAAAGTGATATTTGTTGTGAGACATCCAGTGGAACGAATGTATTCCAATTACAAATTTGCACATGAAACGTATAAAGCAAAAGGTGGATTTGATGAGTTAGTTGAGAGAGGATTAGCGAGGGATTTAAAGTTTGGTCTCATGAGAGACATGCTAGTTAACGGCAGTAGTATGGATGATATTATTCATCTTTATTACAATTCTTCCTTCAATTCGGGTGTATTAACCGCGCTTGGAATGTTATTTATGCATTCGATACCGTTTCCAGCCGTTAGTTATTACCGTAAAATACTAGGTAATTCTAGTGTTTATGTCGTTAATTCTGATGATTTAGACGTGAGTAACATGGATCGTATTCGTCACAAACTAAATGATATTTTCACATTTTTAGGATTATGTCCATATGAAATACCCGATATGAAAGAAAAATTAGGTGCCAGAAACACGTTACCATTCGATAAAGAAATGTCGCAAGACATGTTTGTTCGATTAAATGCATTCTTTGAACCATTTAATAATATGTTGCATGAATTAGTACCGTCTATTAATGCAACCGAATGGAATACTAGATTACCACCTTCTCATTTACCATTATTCACTCCAGGATTTAATTCCACGTACTTCCCACCTGCGTGGTTCATTAAAGAAGAAAGATTATCTGAGAAAAAAAATGGTATTATCGGTCATTTATTACCAAAAAGTGACACGGAAAGTGTTGCTAGTAACACTACTTTAGGGATTATTACGATGTTTTAAAATATATTTTTATTGTTCATTACATGTATTTACAATATAACTAATCATCTGTTTCAATCGAGTCTAATGTATCACCACTATTTAAATTATCAGTGCTTAAACCTTCGTAACAGGTTAGACCATCGACATTCACAATGGAATCATCGGCACCTTTACGTTTGAGATACTCGGCTAACTCAAATTGACTATATGCATAAGCATAGTGTAGTACGGTGTTCCCAGAAGTGTTTTGTTGATTAATATTAGCACCTCTACGTAATAGGAATTTACACATACGTTTACTACCTTGTTGTGCAGCCAATAGTAATAAAGAATTACCGAATTGATCACCAGTATTGATAGGAATATCTTCTTCCAATGCATCTTCCATTTGTGCAATATTATTACTCTTCGCTGCCAATAATGCTTGATCAATAGCCTTTTCTTTAGGATCTGCAAAGTATGATTTATCTTCTTTATATTGATTAGCAATATAGTTATCAACGGTTGTATTTTCCTTGGTTTCACCGAATAATAATAGATCATCGGTAGGCATATTCTTAGCCAAATCTTGTTCTCTTCTAATATTTCTTTCAAGTGTAGCAATAGCACGATCAGCATCCTTACGAGCATCAGGAATAAATATTGATTCAATATCAATAGCAAAGTTTTCAGGATTATATTGACATGCATCAACTGGTGATATAGGCATTAGATAAATTGGTTTGTTAAAGGTATTCGCTGAATCCTTCGTAGGACCTAGTGTACGGGTAACACCTGCTGCCTGGAAAAAATTTGCTTTAATTTCAGGTCGTGGTAATTTTCGCCAACGGTATGACGTTGCATCATCACCATTCGTTTTACTGGATATACCTTTTGCAGCTAATGGTAAAAATGGAACACTATTTGGTACTGATTGACTATCATCACTTTTTTCTTCTTTAAATTTTGCTCTTTTTAATTTAGAGGCTTCTTTATGTGATGTTGGCATATCACCAACGTCATCTTCATCAAAATCACCTGCTTCATTCTCATCATCACTCCACATATCATCATCAGAATCAATTTCAGGTTCAAATGTACCATCTAAAAACTCATCTCTTGGTGCACCTAATGGAGCTGTTGCAGCACGTCCATCAGCTTCTAAATAAGCATTATTCTTTCTATTTCCTTTATCTTTACTAACTTGTGAAACAGAGAATACACTATCCATTTGTTCTGCTGGAACCACTTGCTCTTCTGCTATACCTAATCGTTTCGCTAATATTCGCATTAATTCATCGCTGCTTATCAATTGCTCTGCAATATGCTCTAAATTAGCTGTATCAATGGACATATTAGCGGTATCAGCATAACTTCTCTCTGCACCAACACTGAAATTATCATTATCTTTATTACCAAGCTTATTACCCACAGGTTTATACGATCCTTCTTCTTTTCTGGCACGTTGAATATGTTTGACAGTAACACCTTTTGTATTCGGATTTTGATCTTTTAAATTCATACCAGGAATCCAATTTTCCGGTGGTTGAGCAAATGCAGCACTTTCATCTCCTACACTATAATTACCAATAGAGCTTGCATCATCGACAACACCCATACCAAAATCACCTACCATCTCACTAGCAGGTAATGCAAGGGGATCGCCATCCCATGTTGCTGGTACTTGCCATTGACATGTATCTAAAAATTTCTCTTTTCCATCAAGAGGATTATGAATTTTACGAAAAAATACCATACCCGAACGATCATCCTTTCTACGTTCCCAATTACCTTGTACCTCTAATATAGACGACATCATAAATCTACGAGCCCAACCTTTCTCACTTTTCGTTGCTTTTCTTACTTTTTTTTCAATAGCACGTTGCAATTCTTTACTTATTCTTGTTTTAATTTCTTTTTCTTTTGCTTTTAATTTCATTTCACTCGCTTCAATTTTATTTTCTAACGCTAATTGTTTACTAAAAGCATCACGTCGTTCTTGTATTTCCTTGTAATTGGCTTCAAATTGATTTAATACCGACGAACTTAATCCAATAAACTCTAAATATTTCAATCTTACTGCGAATGACGCCGCTTCATTAGGTCCGCACGTTGTTAATTTATTAATAATATAAGCGTAATCTTTAGCGACACGTGGACGGTTAATATGCTCTGTTATAGCAACTGTTGAATGCCATATATTTCTAGTGTTTATACCAGGAACATTTGGTTGAGTTGCTTTGGTAGTTAAGCCAAATGCTAATGTATTCAATACGGGATCAGTAACCAATAAGTTCTCTAATAATTTACGACGAAACCCATATTCATTACGAAATGGCCAATGCCTAACGAAGCCCGCGGGACGCAGAGATATATCCTTTGGTATATGATCCGTACCTTCAATAGGAGCAGTGTTAAATATCATACATTCACATGATAAACGTGTTTCTCTACTATTAATAATTTTTTCTTGTAATAATGTATCAACACGCGGAATAATCATAGGTACAACACCATCAACTTCTTCATTAGGTGCTTTATCAGGAAATGTTGGGAAATCTTCCCATGCTAATGCCGTGTGAAATTGTAAAGTAGTATCTAATGCTAATGTAAAATTAACATAGACGGTATCCGTTGTTGATTGTAATGGATCTCTATAAAAATTAGCACTTACTTGAGTATATTCACGAGTCATTCGATGTGGAAACCATAAACCAATACGACCATATTCACATGCACCAGGACATAATCCAACCTTTTCTAATGCACCAGATGCTTGCATTGATAAATTTGGGACTCGATCAGCAAGCTCCTCCCACCATTCATTAAGAATGACTTGCATTAATGGATCTAGTGCTTCTTGATTATGATTTTCTTTAAACTCTAATCCACCATCTGTTACATATCTAAATCGTGGAGGATAAAACATTTCTGGTGGAGAACCTTCCAAAGTTAAATTTAAATGTTGATCAATTCTAACTTTTGGTATTAATTCTGCTGTTGCCATCAATGCTTGTGACGATGATAATGCACCTTCAATACGATCCGCAGCGGTTTTCTTATAGGAATATGACAGATTAATGGGTATTGGATTTTCATTTTCATCTAAATCACCTTGTTCAACATATAGTTTACTTAGTAATTGTGGATATAAATCAAGAGTCCTTTCATTATCCAACCAATATTCTAGATTGCCAGCATTGATTCCTAGTTCAATGTCCAATAAGTACTTCATTTCAATACTAGAATTGCAAACTACTAAGTGTTGATGATGGTACTCTTCATCTAATACCACTTTGCATTCAAAATTTATACTAAAATCATCATTATTTTGATTGTTCATTGCATTACGTTTATAAGCGGTGAGTGTAAGTGTTAGGGTACCATTTAAATCAAATTCACCCCACGGTATACTCACTTTATTATTATGATATACTACTGCAGGAGGAAAACTAGGTGTTTTATTATTCGTTGTTAATGTTTGAGCAGCTAATGTAGCTATCATAGATTCTGGTGCGATATATTCCTTGATTCTACTATCATAGGATCTATAAATAGAAAATCTCCACCATACATCTTCTACAACTATATCAGGGAATTCTTTGAGGGGATCATGGGATGGTACCAATCTATTTATATATAATTGAACTTGATTGACATCGATTTCATCACATGATAATAACCGTCTATTACTTTTTCTTAATGAGGATGGAGTGATGTCAATAACGATTCCATTGGCCATGGTCTCCAAGGTAGGCGGTATTATGGGTGGTGGCCACATTCTTGGTGTTTTACGTGGTAAATAATCTAATACTACTTTTGGATCAGGTAATCTTGATGTATAATATGCTTTTTCAACGGCTCTTTTTTGTGAACACGATGCAATTTGTGATTGCATACCTTCTACTGCTTTGACATCACGACGACCTTCTAATCCATTTGCTCTACAATATGATTCCAATTCTTCACTAGATATATTTTCAATTACCATAGAAGGTTGATGTTCTCTTAAATGTTGTAAATTTGATAACCACACTTCATGAACATCCATAACAAACCGTTTCATTAGTAGCCTGGCTTTAGTGCGTGATAGTGCTTTATTATTCTCTTCAGCAATACACGCATCATAATTTACAAATACGGGATGTCGTTCCATTTTTGCGACTGGTAAAACAGCTTCAGTATCATTAAAAACTTGTTGACTATATGCATTTGCAGCTAACCAAGATTGATATGCTCCTTCACGTGAACTTTCACCACGATATTTTATCTTTAATCCATAACAAGACCAATCAATAGGACCTTGTGCCTCTATAGTACCACCTTTCTTTTTCCCTTTTTGATCCATTAATTTTGTAAACATTTTATTTACATTAGATAATGGTGTTTTCCCAGCCATTACAGTAGCAGCATGTAATTTTAATGCCCAAGTTGTTTCATTTTTACTTGCAGTAGCTGCAACACTATCACCTAGTACCTTATCCTTATTTTTAGACTTGGCTAATATTTCTTCTAATGATTCAAGTGTTGATGATGGTAAAAATGGCGATGAATTTAATTTCTTTAATGTTTGATTTACTTTTGAAGCTGGTAATGGATGCAATTTTGTTGTAGTATCCAATTTACCAGATGATAATGGACGACTCTTGATAGGGCTTAATGATAATTGTTGTGTTGTGCCTAATCCTACTGGTTTATTTGCATCATCATTACCATACATATTTAATGTATCACCAGCAGTACCATTGCCCATTGATACCATCATTTTTGGTACCGAATAATTCATAACAACTGTACTATCTAATTCATTAGGAATTGATTTTGATGTCATAAGTACTTTTGTCATATTCATTTTTGATGGATTATTTATTACATCTTTTCTTTTACTTTTATTTTCAAATACTTCAGCATCACGAGCTGCTTTCTTCGCTTTTCTATTAGCGTCTCGCATAATTCGTTTTGCAGAACATTCTAATGATGTAATAAATGAATGAACATCAGTATTACCACTTCCATTTATCTCATCTAGCAATGACATTTTTTTTACTGATGGCAATTCACTCTTAACCTTGGATATTACTCAGTCATTCACTCAGTCATTCACTCAGTAACTGACACAGTCATTGATTCACTTACTCACTGAGTCTAAGTGACTGCCTCTCTTAATACCGTATCGTTTTTTGCTAACAGTTTTACACCGGTACCAATTCTGTACCGGCACCGCAAATGGGCAATTTGAAATTACGGTCCGTTTTTGTTTCCGATTTTCCGAATTAAGTTGAAAATACCTTAGAATTCAAGAATATAAATAGATCCATAATATACAAGTTATACTAATTTCCATAGAAGGTAATTAATTATTATAATAATTCTGGCAAAGTACGCTTCATCATGTATAGACCCCCTGCTTGGTTAAATTATTGATTATCCTTTAACAAATTTTATCGTATCACTATTTTTCCTGAATACGGTACCTTCTGCGGGAGTCCCCAGGGAGTAAGTAGTAGAGGCGGGGAGTGCAGTGTTCCACAGTGTGTACAATAAACAACCGGAATGGCAGAAGTTGGAGTGGAGTGGAAAGGAACAAATATAAAAGATTTAAAAGACTCGCCATCATCTTTTAGTGAAAAAGGAAACCGAGCATCTAAACATAAAAGCGTTTTTAGCGACACAGCTGATGCTTTTAAACTTGGTAAATTTACTGATTTATATACGCTATGGGAAGCGAAACTACATCGTTGCTATAATCAGAGCACTGACGAGGGAAATAATGATGATGACGATAATATTGGGTATTTTGGAGAACCAGATGTAACTAAACCCGGTTGTGTTTGGGCATCTTACTTCGATTTAATGTTTCGTGTATTTATAAGGTGCGAGATGATTTATTTGAATACCAATATGACTATTTGGGACGTGACTGCTCAACCATTAGGATTGTGGTTATCAAGAAGAGTCTCAGGAATTTATGATAGTAAGATTGTAGTAAATGCAGACAGCATTGAT
>JACCDO011898539.1_pt1 | contig 36655 bp, 42 predicted proteins | sample 7446101 | NCBI WGS metagenome assembly JACCDO01 (sample SAMN15323440, study PRJNA562643) | freshwater metagenome | isolation source: river surface water | place: USA:Blue River Watershed | collected 2017-08-16 | reverse complement strand
TTTCTTGGATTTTCTAGAGGATTTCTTGGATTTTCTAGAGGATTTCTTGGATTTTCTAGAGGATTTCTTGGATTTTCTAGAGGATTTCTTCTTCATTGATTTCTTGGAAGATTTGCGGCTAGACTTACGGCTCATCTTCTTAGATTTGCGGCTAGACTTACGGCTGGATTTTTTAGATTTGCGGCTAGACTTACGGCTCATCTTCTTGGATTTGCGGCTAGACTTCTTGCTCATCTTCTTGGATTTGCGGCTAGACTTACGGCTCATCTTCTTGGATTTACGGCTAGACTTACGGCTCATCTTCTTCTTAGATGCAATCATTTTAGATTCATCTTTAAGAGTTCTTCTCTTCTTACTCTTGGTTAAATAATATCTAGAACCATCAGCTCTAGTATATACTTTAACAGTTCTTCCATTTACTTCGACATGCATTTTTATATTAAAAAAAGAAAAAATAAATTAAAAAAAAAACTTTATAATTATTTTTTATAATTTTTATTTTTATTTAAAGATAAAAATTATAAAAATATAATTAATTAAAAATGTCACGCAATCCAGTTGTATTTTTTGATATTTCTGTAGATGGGAACTATATCGGTAGAGTTGAAATGACTTTAAATGCAGATATTGTTCCAAAAACTGTAGAAAATTTTAGATCTTTATGTACAGGTGAAAAAGGTGTAAGTAATTACTCTGGTAAGTATTTATCTTATAAAAATACACCTTTACATCGTGTTATTCCTAGATTTATGTGTCAAGGTGGAGATTTTACACATGGAAATGGAATGGGTGGTGAATCTATTTATGGTCCTAGATTTCCTGATGAAAATTTTATTTTGCGCCACGACAGAGGAGGTTTATTATCTATGGCAAATTCCGGACCTAATACAAATGGCTCGCAATTTTTTATCACCACCGAACCAACTCCGTGGTTAGACGGAAAACATGTAGTTTTTGGTTATGTTTCTAATGGAATGGATGTTGTAAAAAGAATTGAATCCTTAGGAACACCTTCTGGAAATACTCTTAGAAAAATTACAATTACAAATTGTGGTCAACTTTAAACTTAATTTTTAATTTTTAATTTTTAATTTTTTATTTTCTTGTTATAAATAAAAAATGAATATGAATATTGACAATATAGATGTCGAAGAAGCAGTTAATATATCTACTTATACGAATGATATATACCTTAACGCGTGTAAATATTACACAACAGACCTAACAAGTTCATCAGCATTACCTGCAAAAGAAGCCATGCAACTCTTACAAGATGGAAATAAAAGATTTATAACAAATAATAGCATTTTAATAAATAACACACAAGCAGCGGTTGGTCAACTACCAACCAGCCAACATCCATTTGCTGTAGTTTTTGGATGTTCAGACAGTCGTCTTCCACCACCTGTAGTTTTTAATGTAGGTGTTGGAGAGATTTTCGAAGCTAGAACAGCTGGTGAAATTATTTATAATAATTTTGATACAACTCAAAACTCAGCACAAGTTGGTGAAAGTGTACAATTTGGAGTGAATGTTTTAGGAGTCAGATTATTACTTATCATGGGTCACACCAATTGTGGAGCGGTTATTTATACCCAAAATTATTTTAATGCAAATACCACAACACCTCAACAACCTGCACCATCAGATGAACCTTATAACGTTATTTATAATTCTTTATATAACGCATATGAACAACATACAGGAGGTTCACCAGAAACAGCACCAAACTCAAATACTATACCAATTGTATTATCACAAGCTGAAGATGTTGCAAAATATTTATATGAGAATTACCCAATTATAAAAGATGAAGTTCTAAATAAAAATAATAATCCTTCTGGACCTTTGCAAATATGGACAGCAATATACAATGATGCTGCAAATATTATTAATGGATATAGCGCTAGTGCTGGAGAAGTATCTAACTATAAACAAATTTATTAGTTAAATAAAATTTGTTTCTTGAAAATTGTTTTTAAAATAAAAATATTTTAAAAATTTGTATTTAAAAAACTTATATAAACTCAACTTTTTGAGCTATTATTTGAGGATTTTGTTGATTGAGGTATTCTTTTTTATCAAGTTTCCAATTAAAAGTGCATTTATGTTTGTCAAATGATAAACAATTAAAACAATATGTATTTTGACATTTACATTCTGTAAAGTACATCGTTTTTTTTTGACAGTTGTTGCATCGTGTTTTAAGTGAAATAGACATTTTAATTTTATGAAAAATAAAATATTTTATTTCAATTTAAATTAAATCATTAAAAGACGTATAAAATTTTAAACTAATTATAATGTTTAAAATTCATCTTGATATAAATTATTGAAATCCAATTCTATACTATAAAATATTTTTTTTGTATTAACATTTTTAGAACTAAAAACAACAGTATCTTCATTGTAAAAATTTTGATAATAATCATTTTTTTCAACTATGCAATGTGTTAAATAAGGAGAATAAAATGTTGTTATATTTTGTACTTTAAAATTTGAAATAAAATATCTAAGGTTTGTTAAAGAACCAATATCAGTCAAATCATTTATTACCATATTTTTAACCTGGATAAATATTGTTTCTAGTTTTTTACATTTTTCAATACCTTTCAATTCAATATCGTAACAATCTATATACAAAGATTTTAAATTAGGAAATTTTGTCCATTCAATTCTTATTTTACTTTCTTTCGAATTGTAGATATGTAATTTTTCAGTTTTTAAACTTAAAGGTGGGTTGATAATTGAACTAAATTTACAATAGTGCATATAAATACAATTAACCCATTCAATGTGTAACCATGTATGAGGATTACACATGCGGTATATGTTAAAAATTTTTAATTTTTTGTGATAGTAATATACATTAAAAAATTTTTCAAAATCGAATTTATTATTGTAGTTGATATTTAATTGTAAAATGTGATTAAATTCTTTTAATTCATTATTTATATTTTTACAAGTTAAAAGGAAATTAAATTTCTCACAAGGTTTTATATATCCAGTAATCAAGTTTAAAATATATTTTTCCAGTTTTTCAAACATTCTGTTTTTAAATTTTTTCTAATATTTTTTTCAATTTTAAAAATGTATTATTATTTTAATAAAAGACAATGCAACATAAAATTTATAAAGGTAAAGATGATGATATCAACATCTTAAATGCATTTTTAAAAAAACTGAAGCATATTTTGAATGACAGTGAAATACAAAAAATAAAAAATCCTGATCTCACAAATGAAATATCTAATAATACTATATCAATTATAAAGAATAGTATTGAAAAATTTCTTGAAGAAAATATTAAGGAACAGGATAAAATAATGGTTAGAAAATTATATAATCTTTCTACCAAAAATTTAAGGGTGCTTTTAAACAAATACTTATCACATGATCAAGAACCTGAAAATACATTTGAAAAATTTTATAACTCTTATGTTATAGAAAGTGATAGTGAACAAAAACTAAAAAAATTCGTTGAACAAAAATTAAAAATTATGTCAAATGAAATTTCCGACAAAGAATTTAAATCTTTATTAAACAACTTTAAATCATTTCAAGAATCTAATAATATAAACTCATTTGATTTATTGTTAAAAAATAAAGATATTGATAGTTTCTTGTTTTACAAATTGTTAAAAGACTATATACATCAGTATCAACATTTACATAAATTTAAAAATATTTTAGATTTTAAAAGTTTTTATGAACAATTTTTATTAACTAAATATGTTATAGCATATTTAAAACAAAAGAATGAAACCGATGTTAAAATTATACACAAAAATATTTTACCAAGGAATATATATAAAGAACTAGAAAATGAAGAAATTTCAGAAGATATAGAAAAAGAAGGAATAAAAATACTTTCTTCTAATTTGGAAAAAGCATCTAATATGAGATATGAATATAATATTTCATCAGATTATATCTTAAATATTATAAAAATAATAAAAGAAAATTCAAAAAATAATCAAGAATTTATATCTAAATTAGCCGATATAATTGTGTATTTAAATAACTTTTCTTCCAAATTTAAAATATATAAAACAATGGATTTTTATAAAACAATTATAGAAAGTAATGAATTATTCTTAGATAAAATAAGAAATTTTTATTACAATGATCCTGAAATTTTTGTAAGTTTAACACAGGAACAAAAACTTCCTCATATTTTCAATAATTTTGAAATATCTAATAGAGTAAAACAAAATATAATTAAGATAATAGAACATGATAAAAAAATATTTGAAAAAAAATTTTTAGAAACGATATATTTTGAAAGACATAAAAAAGAAGAATCTAAAAAATACTTATACCCAAAAAGTGATGTGGAAAATGAAAAGAATGCATGTATAGAAAATCCTGAAGATATTATTTATTATTATGACAAAGATTTAAATACCACATACCAGTTTAATATTCAAAATTTATGGGAAAGAATAAACGATGGTAATTTTATAAATCCTTATTCTGATACTGTAATTGATTTTCATTTTATAGAAAATTTTAAAAAATATTATATGAATGAAATTTTAGATAAGGAAAAAGATAAAATAGAAATAATAGTAGAAGAAGAAAAATTATCAGTTGATCCTGAATTCTTAGATGATTTATTTCACGATTTAGATGTTTTGGAAAATAATATAACTACAAATGATAAAGGTGGAAATGATGTTAATGAAGAGTTAAACAATGATTCGTTTTATAAATGGTTAGAGAAAAAAGAAAAAAGATCTAACTACGATAATATAACCAAAGATTATATGATGTTTAAATGTGATATGTATGGAGTTGCAATTAATAAAAATACAAATGATATATCAGGAGTTTTTAATCTTGAAACAAATGAAATGAAATTTAGAGACGATGATTTTTTATCCAAAGATATACTTACATCTGATATAAGTTATCGTGAATTAGAACTTAAATTAAAAAGTATAAAAAATAATAATATATATGCTTATATATATTTTGAAAAATTAAAACCTGTTGGCGAAGATGAATTATTTAATATTTTAAAAAGAATAGAATTAAATTCTGAAGAATATTATTACGAAAATGATGTTTCTTATACAACAGATGAAGATGTTCAAAAAACTTTTTTATTGTTTGACAAAAATAAAATTCCATATTTCGAAATAGAAAACAAAGAAGAAATAGATGAATATATGGCTTTTTATTTTGATACTTTTGAGAAAAATATAATAAAAAGATTATATAAATCAGATAATCTTGAAGACATAGAATTAACAAAAGAAGAAGAAGTTTTTGTAGAAGATGAAATAGAAAGATTAAAAAGTATTGGTAAAGTTAAAAATATAAATAAAAAAATATTAAAAAAATTAAGGGAAAAAGATATTTTAAATAATATCCAATCACAAAAATATGAAATATCTTATGCTACAAATAAAAATATTTCTGAGATAGATGATGCGGAAATAGATTATAATAAAGCAGAGGATAAATATATTAATATCGTCGAAAATAAATATTTCATTATTTTTAATAACAAATTGCAGATCGAATTTATATTTGATATATCTACAAATCAAATAATAAACATAAATAATGGTTCAACTTTATTAAATAAATATATATTATCAAAATATGACAATATCGAAGAACAATTAATTAAATATTTGTCAAAAAATAATGAAAATATATATGCATCTTTGTTTCTAAATCTTAGAGAATTAAAGCCATGTAGTATTAATGATATAAATGATACTTTACAATATATAATAGAATCAAAGGAAACAAGAGATACTATTGTTTGGAAATATATAAATAAAATAAAACCTACCGAGAAAAAAATATGTGTTAAATTCAAAGATTTAGTTGCATATTTTGATTATAAGGTGGATAATGAGGTTGACGATATTTCTAACAAATTGGATGCACAAGAAATAGAAGATATAATAGAAGAAAATAAATTAGACGAAAATAAATTAGATGAAAAAACAGATTTTGAAATCGATAAAGAAATTGTTGTTAAAGAAGAAAAATCTCCAGATTTTGAAAATGATAAAGAAATTGTAATTGATGAAGAGAAATCTCCTGAATTTGAAAATGATAAAGAAATTGTTGTTGACGAAGAAAAATCTCCTGATTTTGAAATTGATAAAGAAATTGTAGTTAAAGAAAAATCTACAAATAATAAGAATAATGAAAACTCAAATGAACCTCTTGATATAAAAAATATTATAGATGAAATTAGAAATCTTAAAGAAGAAAATAATGTTGAAAATAAAATCTCAGATTCCAACTCTTCGATTTCTTCTAATGTTTCTTCTAATGTTTCTACAACATCTGAAAAGACAAAAAAATCTAGAAAAACTAAAAAGAAATTAGGCGATAATAAAGAACTTATTGATATAATAATCGACGATAAAAAAGATGATAAAACTGAAATCAATAATATAAATGTTACAGAAGTTAATACTGCGAAAAAATCTAAAAAAAAGATTGAACAACTGAAATGTGAACATTGTTCTACTACTGAATTACAAAATTGTTTAAAAAGTTATTTAGTTAAAAATAAAGTTAAAAAAATATATTTCTGTTCATTTAAATGTTTTGAAATATACGATAATTGGTCAAATAAAAAAAAATAATTTGATGTTTAAAAAATATATTAAATAATAAAATGATAAACAATTATCCAAAATCTTCATGTAATTGTTATAAATGTAATGAAAAAAATTATAAATACCCTAAAACAGGAGTACCTACTAATATGTCTGTTTTAGGATGCAATTTTCCTAAATATTACGACTGTTATGATACAAAAACTTTTAAAGTTGGAATAGAACCAACAGATGTAGAAGGTTTTGTATACTTAAATCCAAAATCTAGAGAGAATTTATATCATTCTAAAGAAGGGTTTTATGAAATGGATTGTAAAAATAACAATCCTGATATATGTTCTGCGAAACAATATATAAGTCAAGATCCTAGAGCTATTTCATCATTTCATGATGGACAACAACTCACATTTGGAGAACCTTATCTTGATGCTACAATGAAATTAAAAGATATATATACGGATCCTAGTATGAAAGATTATGGTAAGACTACATATTCTAGTTATTTAGATGTTAATGCAGGAGATATACTATATTATGTAGACAAAAGTATGGCTGATACTTTTGGAAAACCTATATTTGACAATCCTGCATATTCAAATGGTTATATATTAGTTGACCCTATGGGAGGAATTCGCCCACAATATGATCGTTCTCCTGTTAAAAATCCAAATTTGTTGCAAACCAAAAAAGATAATTTTGATCATAATTTATCTTGGTTGCAAGATAGTAATGAATTTAGAGAAGATTTAATAGCTAGACAACAAAGAACTAATAATGAACAATATTACACAAACAGATATTATAATAGTTCAGATTTTGAAAAGGTGTATTATTAGTTTAAAATTTTTAAAATTTTTAAAACTTTTCATATAAGTTTTAAAAATATTCATATTTATATTTACATTTACATTATAAATCAAACATTTTTTTATAATCTTTAACTGACATATATTCAAACACTATTATTTCATTTAAACAATCTTTACAAAATGATGTACCATCCTCTTTTATTTTAGTTAAATTAATTCCATCACATTTGTAACATTTTCCTTCATTGTAAACAACCTTAATTTGTTTTAAATTAAGTCTTGTCTCTTCTTTTGTCTTACCTTCATAAATAATTTTTAAATTATATAATAGTTTTCTTTCATTTTTAAGATCATAATTATCCATAATTTTATCTTTTTTAATTATATAGAAATTTAAACATTTAATTAATAATGCTAAATCTTCATTGGTAAATTCATCTGTACTAAATCTGTCACTGTGTATAAAATTTATTATATTAAATACTCCATCAATATTAGCTATTTCATCTTGATTAAATTCACTACAAGAATTATCATCAGAACTATAATTATAGTTCTTAAAAAAATTTATTACATTATTAAATAACTCTTTCATATTAAAGATATCTATTTATGTAGATATTTTATTTTTTAAATTCAATTTTATATTAAGATTTAAAAATTTAAAATAATATTTAAAACAAATTATGACATATATAGTAGTTGAATATACAAATGAAAATATAAAACAACCTTTGAAAATTATTTATAAAAATGATGATGTTTTAAAAGCTAAAAAATATGCACATGATAAAGCTGTCAAAATTTACGGTAATTATGTTGAGGATTTAAAGGATATTGATATTCCATATATAAAAAATAATTTTTGGAATGTCGAAAGTATAGCTGAGTATTCTGATTGGTCGGTTGATATTTGCGGTAATAGTGATAACCTTGTTTACTCTGTAGTTGAAATAAATTTATAAAGTATAAGTATAAGTATAAACATATAAACATGCATATAATTATTACATATTATATTTTATATAATTTGCATTCCATAAAACAGCATCTCCTAAGACAGTAACTAAACATAGATATAAAATTCCTAAAACTTTATACCACCTCACATCATCCGGCTTTTCTTCTATTGTTCCCGCCAAAAGAAGTATAGAACTTATAGCAGTTATAATCAAAGATGTTACAACAAGCCAGTGAATTTTATAATAAGTTGCGACAGGCCATATAGCTGCACTTATAAAAAACATCAATATTGTGTAAAATAAATTATTACCAGACATAATACCTTGTTTAGGTGGATTCATAATCCAAAAATATATTGTTACTATAAATCCCGCTACCGCAAATAATTGAAAAAATATTAACATCTTCACGACATCCTCGTTCATATTAAACCAAAATGGATGATTAATATAACCATATTTCGAATCTTTAATAAGAAAAATATAATAAAATAACAGGACAATAAAACCAAAAAAAGATGATATAATAATTTGTGAAATATTCATAATTTATTTTATATTTTAAAATAAATTATTTATTTAAATTTCTTCTTTATCTTCTAACTCGCAATTTACATGTTTGTAATATCCATTTTCTCCATACCATATACCACACTCGCATTTTACAGCACAATTTTTACATAAATTTTCTAAAAAAATATCATAACCATCACAACTACGAATAAATTCGGATGTTAAAATATTACATTGTTCACAACTAATTATTTTTTTATTTATTTTATGTTGAAGATATTGTAGAATTTTAAAATAATCATTATCATTTAAATTATGCATTTCAATTAAATTTATAATTTTCGAAACCATATATTCAACTTAATTATAAATTTTATTTTTTTAAATTTAAATTATATTGTATGTAATAAAATAAATGGCGTTATTTAGCATAGAAGATTTAAGTGTACAAAATTCAGTGGACAATTCAGAATTTATTAATTTAGTAGTTAGAAAACTTGAAAATCCTACAAATATTGTTTCCAATATTTATCAAATACCCAAAGAAATAATAACACCTGAACTAGGTTTATCATTTTATGATTTGGCAGTTAAACTAGATACATGTCAAAACCAATTAATTTATTGGCTTGCACAAGCTGGTTATTTAGAAGATGTAGCAGGAAATACACCTACTGATCTCGAGACAATTTATAAAGTACAAAACTATATTAGAAGATTTTTGTCAAATTTTTGCAATAATCCTGTCAACTTAACAAATGCGCAAAATAAATATATTGGAGATAAATATGGTATGCGTTTATCTTTAATTGCAAACGATGGTTGGATTCTACAAAATATAGAAACTTTTTGTCCAGATGTTGCAAATGCCGGACCATCATTTTCTAATGGTAAAAATAATAATTATATTTCATATGTAAACCTACTTACACAATTATCTAATACTAACGTGTATTATAATCCATCTAATATACCCTTTACCCCACAATTTAATTCTAATAATTTAACAGTTATGCAAAGTTCATCTACAGATCTACCGACAACTTTACCTACTACCACACCAAATCTACTCAATTACGTATTGATAGGTCCCGATGGAAAACCAACCGATGAAGTACCTCCTTCAACAGAAAGTATTGTTAATAATCAAATATTAGATAATCATGGTACTAGATATGAAGTTCAATTATCAAGAACAAGTTTGTATGGTTATGTCTCACGAAGATCTGATACAAATTCTAAATTTAATTATTATGTCTGTAAAAATTTAGGAGTACCACCTTTTACATTACCAGGAACAGAATATAGTTTAAGATTAAGTTTTTTTGAATGGTAATTTTTAAACTAATTTTTACAAAAATTTGATTTAAAAACAATCATTTTTAAATCAAATGGTAACTACTGATATAATAGATGTTTTATATAAAAAAGAACATAATGCTGATCTAAATTTATTATGCAAAGAATTTAATAATTCTACAAAAATAAAATTTCTATTTTTAAGATGTAGAAAAAATAGTTCTTGGGAATGTGATATTAATTACATATGGGGTCCTGATATAGATTCTGAATATATAGTTGATATATTAACTAAAGATGGAACTATAGAAAATATTGAGTTTTTATCTTTACCATACGATTTTGATATATCAAATACGGTTGTTAAAACTGACATACTAGCTTACAGTAGTAATGTATATTCTTCCGAATATATATCAAATATAATCGATTCATTGCATCCAAAAGTGTTAATGCATTTATCAGATGAACATGTAGAAAGATACGATTATGATAAGGTTTTCAATAAAGTTAAACTTGTGTACAGACAATACAAATTAGATAATCAATATATACCACATGTTAAATACCTACCTTTAGGTTATCATAGTTGGGGTAAATTTTATATTAGAAATAAACAAGATATTATTCTTATAAATAAAAGGGAGTATATATGGTGTTTTAGTGGTTCATATAAAGGAGAAAGAGCGAAAATGATAAATGAATTATCAAATATAAAACCATTCTTTTGTAAAAATACCAAGGCATTTGAAAGTTCATACATGTTTCAAAAGTCTAAATTTGCATTTAGTCCTCAAGGAAATAGTAATATTGAATGTTTTAGAATATATGAAGCCATGTATAATGGTTGTATTCCTATTATTATCGGTGATAAAAATAAAATTAATAAATTTAAAAACATGTTTGAAATACCTTTACCTTGCTATTTTGTTGAAAATATTAAAGGAATGATAAATATTATAAATAATACAAGTGAACAAGAATTAATAAATACACAAAATAAATGTATTGAATGGTGCTATAATATAGCTGATATTATAAGAAAAAATATAATAGATTGTGTGACCAAAGATGTAGAATAATTTTGATTTTCTGCATTAATTACAAATGATATTTTTTCTTAACCTTAAAAATAGGTTAAGAAAAAATAAATTAAGATCTTTTTTATCTTCTTCCAGCTGTCAACATTCTTTGTCCTGAAGTGTTAATAGGTGCGACTCTTTGTTGCCATGCGTCTGCATTAATCTTTCTCATTAATCTTTCTTGTAGATCTGTTCGAAAATCCATGCTGTCGCTATTCCATTGATTATGAGCAACTTTTCTAATTTCAGAATTATAATCATTTCCATATTCACTTTTCATTGGTCCGTAATGATCAGCATCAGGAATAAAGTCTATTTTACTTCTTACAATATAATTCGGCATTCTAATTGCATTTACATCGTCATAATAGAATCTCGTTTGACCTATATTATCATCTGTATAAGACCTGTAAGATGTACCATAACCACTAAATCTTGGATCATATACATTTGATTCATTTATTGTTTCTTCTATAGGTTCAATAACTTCCGGTTCAAATATTCTCGGATCATGTTGAGTAAATAAAATATCACCATTTCTATTGACTTTCTTAGTCAAAGGTTCAAATTGTTGGTCAAATGAGATACCTATATTACTATTTATAGGTTCATTAACTTGATTAACTGTATAAACCCCAGGTTGAATAGTTTGTGTAAAAATATTTTCATTATATTTTTTCATTTTAGGGTCTCTTTGGCAGTTACCAACAGATAAATTAGTTGGTAAACCAACTTCAACTTGTTCAGGATAATACCCACATTGTACATTAACTTGTCCAGGTTGATTAGGTTTAGGAATAATTTCTTGTATTTCTGTAATTTCAGGTAACATATTTGGATTCTTATAATTTTCTTCTACTTGAAAATCTTTTCTTGTTCCAAACAACTTATTTGCAATATGATTATTGTTGTTATTTTCATTTGACATTTTATAATATGTATTAGTACCTTTATTACTTTTATAACCTGAATTACATTTTTTTGTTGCAGGTCCATCGCATATATTTCCGTCTCCACAACAAGTAGTGACTTGATAACCACTTTGATATGTATCTATTTGTTTCATATCATTTATACTACTATGGGTAACTAAATTATTAGTTTTCCAATAACTTAAATCTGCAATTGGAGGTACAATTACTGGGGGTATCAAAGTTTTAGGATTTGGAGCTCCAACTAACTTTTGATTGATAGACATATATTTTGGATTATTTGGTTCATATGGAACTTCATCATTACAAAATACAAAATTGGTAGGTCTATCATAAATTAAAGTTTCCATTCCTGTTTCTTTGTTTATATCAATTATTCCTCTATTTTTTGCGGCGTAACCATTTGGACCGGCTGCAAATCTTTGAGGAGGGGTTACAAAATGTTCTTTATTCATTTTATTACTATCTTTATTTTTTATAAAATAATAAATTATAATTATAAATAATGATAAAAATAAAAATAATAAACAACTTTGAATATTAAAAAACAATATAAAGACAATAAAGAGTAAAAAAATGAACCTCGAAACTGCATTTAATTTATTTTCTAATGTCATGTTATTCAAAGGAATTATGGAATAATCGCAAAATAAATTAGTTATATTATTTATCCAAAATTTATTTGAACATTTTGAAAATGTCATTTATTAATAATATATAATAATAATTTTAAAAAAAATATAAAAAAATAAAAATATAAAGACATGAATTTAGGACAATTAAAGATATGTGTTGAAAAACACTCTGAAAAATTTGCAGAAAAATTAACCTCGTTAAAAACCTCCAAATTAGAAAATATAAATGATTATAATAGACTGAAAGCAGCATTATTAAATGAATATCTTTGGGGTAAAAAACCTGATCAAAAAGAAATTAAAATTGGATTTTTAAGTGGTAGTGAAAATGTTGAAAGACATTCTTATGACGATATAAAAAATACATATGGTGATAATGCATATATAGATCCTTTACAAAAAGAAGTTGACAAATTAAGTGTTATTGAAGGTATAAAAAAAATAGTAAATGAAAGATACGTACCCATAGTTGGAAATGTAAAGATAACTTTTGTAGATGATATAAATCAAGCTAATGTTAGAATTGGATTTAATGGAGATGACGGAGCATGGTCTTATGTAGGAACTGAATGTTTGGATTATAAAGATACTACGCAACCTACCATGAATCTCGGGTGGTTTGATGTACAAACTACACTGCATGAGTTCGGACACATGCTAGGATTTATACACGAACATAATAACCCTCGAGGTAATGCAATTCAATGGAACAAAAATGCGGTATATACCTGGGCAAGAGAAACACAGGGATGGGATAAACAAACAACTGATAGCAATATCATGGAAAAATATTCATTCTCACAGACAAATGGTTCGGAATTTGATCCTTTATCTATTATGTTGTATTTCTTTCCAGGATATTTAACCACGAATGGACAAGGAACTAAAGAAAATTTAATTTTATCAGGGTATGATGTTTTATATGTAACAAAAAATTATCCGAATGGTTCTGAGTCTGCAAGTGATTATTATACTAAAACTTATGGAATATCTCTTCAAGATAGCATCAACAAATCAGATAGACTTAGAGTTAAAACTGCGGAAGGTGGTAATAACACTAATAAAATAAACTATCTACTAATTGGAATAATAATATTTTTAATAATTATAGTAACTATTTTTGTTGTTATGTTTTATAAATCTAAATAAAATAAAATGTCTAAATACATTTATTTTATTTAGATTTATAAAACTTCAAATATAGCTTATATATAATTTAAATATTTAAATTATATTTTTGAATGTAAATTCTATGTATAAAAAACTAATCCTTTTTATAAAATTATTTAGGATTAGATTTTTAACTCATATTTGTTGTATCAATAAAAAAATAATTCATAGCTACAACATTTGTATAAAAGGGCGTTGGGTTAAAACCATTCCTTTCTGTAGGTGCATAAGGAGGTGTTCCTTTACATAAAAGAAAAATATAGTTATGAACTCCGCTATTTGCTGGAGGTGCCGGACCTATGTATGGAAATATATCTTTTCTATTATATTTATCTTTAATATCTGTTAACATATGTATACGAGCAGGATTTATAGCTGGATTTCGATCGTAGATTAATAAATAATGTCCTTCAGGAATAACAACTGTTGGTGGATTCTGAACTTGTTCTTTCTTTAAAGTTTGATGGTTGATTTCTATGTTTCCATATTTAGCTTTAAGTTGTTTAATTTTTACATTTTTACAACATAAATAATAAAATAGCATTACCAAAAAAATAATAATTATATTTAATATAATAAGTATTAACATTTTATATTATATAATAATTTTTTATTATAATAAAAATGAATATACCATTTTTAATAATAATAGCATCTTCTTTATTTTTATTTTTAATTGCTATAATTGTATTTTTGTGCAAATCTATAAAAGTCTTATATATATCCAATAAAAATTGTAAAGAAAACGAACGAAAAAATAAAGAAAATACTTGTCCTGATGATATGTGTTCTTTAACAAATTCAATGGATCCAAAATATTGTCCAAGTTCTGCAATAATTCAAAAAATATGTCAAGATGAGGTATCGAACGACGACTGTAAAACAGATAGTTCAAAACAATGTGCTTTAGAATTGTTGATTGGTGAAAATATACATTTTACTGTTGCTTACATATGTCAATGTCCAAAAGATGAAAATCAGTTTTTAAATGATCTTATTAATTATATAAAAAATAATTGGAAAAAATCCACAACAGTTGATATTATTTTAGGAAATATGATGTCTGGATGGTTTGAAAATAACTCTCGTTGTATTATAGGAGATTTAGCAGAACTAAAAACATTCGTAATGAATTATTTAAATGGAAAATATTGTATGACTAATGGAATTTGGGGTTCAACACCGCATACGCAAGTTTTATTTGACGATGGTTGTTATCACCCTTATAAAACAGTTGATATATTAGATATAAAAAACTGGAAAATAGATTATTGACAAAATTTAAATTATTTTTACATTATGCACACGGAATATTCTATAAGTTTCCTAATATTAATGCTTTCATATAACTCTAAAGTTATACTGTTTGAATTATCATTTACAAATTCGTAAAAAGATCTTTCAAGTTTTTCGTAATCTTCTTGAAGTGTTTCATATACATTTTTTTCGTAACAAAAAATATCTCCTGAATTTCTTTTAAGATATTTTGCAAATTCATATGCGACCATTTGTTTGTTTATAAACATTTTTAAATCTTATACTTAATTTAAAACTTTTAAGTTTTAAATATTTATAATAAATAATATTCAAACAGGTATATGTCTTCTATAAGTTACTTTTTCTAAATCAGAAGACATTGCAGGTTCAAATATTCCATTATCATATACAATTAGATATATATTTTCTGGTATCTCATAAGAGACTGAATATATATATCCATATTTATTGTTTTTTTTATTTTTAACTCTTTCATTTATTGAAAATGTGTACGATACCATTTATGATACATTATATGATCAAATTTTTAAATTAAAAATCTAATTTAAATATTTTATTTAATTAAAAAGTAAATGGATTGGTTTATAATAATTTCTATTATTTCAATATTGTTTTCTTTGTTTATATTTTTTGAAATTTTCAGATATATTCAATTGCATTTTTCAAAATCTGATAAATATATTGAACAATACAAAAATTTAGATCCGGCATCAAAAGATAAAAAAGTTATAATTTCATTAGGAGGTAATGATAAAGACATAAAAAATTTTCAACCTGTGTTAAATTCACTTTTAGATCAAACAGTAAGAGTAAATAATATATATATAAATTTATATCAAGAAAATGATGATATGAACACAGATGATCTCTCTAAAGTTGCAAATATTTTTAAATGTGGAACAGATTATAAAAATTCGTGTAAATTTATTCCAACAGCCTTGAGAGAAGATAAAAATGATACTATTATAATTTTATTAGATAAGGATGTTATTTATGGGAAAACTTTTATTGAAAGTTTGGTTGATGAGTATGATAAAAATAAAAAATCTATAATTTCAAATCACGGAATGTTAATAACAGCTGATATGATAGATTACAATAAAATGAATAACAGAAATAAAAAAGATTTAGATGATGAATGGATAAAAGAATGTATAAAAGATGATAAAAAATACATGTCTTTCTTTAAAAATTATAAAAAATTATAAATATGAAAAAATTATAAAATAAATTTAAAAATTTAATAATATAATATATTAAATGACATACTTACGAACTCAAAATATTTCTGATATGTATATCAGAAATATAGATACAACATCCTCTGAAAATACTCTTTATAATATACCTTTGCCTCCTCATATAATTTATGAAAATGAATTAAAAAAAATTCCTAAAATAGATATTGACAGTTTTTATAAAACAAGTGAAACTATACCAACTATTAAGACTGAAAATGTTGAAAAGACTAAAAAACTTAAATTAACTGATATATCAACTAAAAAAACTCTAATAACTGAGATACCACCTATAAAAACAAAAACAAATCGCACGAAACCACACACGAAACCAACTACGAAACCACACACGAAACCAACTACGAAACCACACACGAAACCACACACGAAACCAACTACGAATCCAACCACTAAACCAACCACAAATCCAACCACTAAACCAACCACAAATCCAACCACTAAACCAACCACAAATCCAACCACTAAACCAACCACAAATCCAACCACTAAACCAACCACTAAACCAACCACGAAACCAACTACGAATGTATCGTCTGAAAAGGCATATGTAACATATCATTCTTATTACGAAAATCAACCTTTAACAAGCGTTGCATGTTCTGATGGTCAATATGGTTTGATACAACAAACTGGATACACAAGTTTAACAAATGAATTATGGCCATATGTTACTGCTTGGAGTGATATATCATGGAACTCTCCGAAATGTGGTTCCTGTATTAAATTACAAGCTGATAATGGAAATAGTGTTAACGTTATTGCAATAGATGGTTGTGGAAAAAGCAACACAGGACAAACTCATTTTGATGTTAGCGAAATATCTTTTTTAAAATTATTTTCAAACAAAAATGCAGGGTCAGGTTATGTATCTTTTTCGGTTATAGATGCAAAAAATTGTGGATTTTAATTTTTAAATTTTAATTTATAAAATAAAATGAAAACATTCGAAGAAATAGTCGAAGAAACAAAATTAGATGAAGATAATTATGACATGGAAAAAATGGAAGATATATACAATATTTTAAAAGATTTTTCTTTTTCTAAAGAATCAGATATTATATTAGTATATAATAAAATTATTACTCTTTTTTGGTGTGAAAGATTTAATAATAAAGAAACTACAATTATAAATAAAATACTTTCTTATCTTCATATACTTGTAGATATTAATAATAATTTTGATGATATCGCCCTTCAAATTAATTTTTATAAATATAACAAAATATCTCTAGAAATATATAATGAAATATTATCTTACAAAAATAAAGTATATACCAATTTAAATTTTGAATTATATATAATTTTATGGAATAAGTTTTTAAACTATAAAGATCGTCCAATTATTGAAAGATTAAAAGAATATTATATTTTAAATGATGAGAATAGTTATCATGAAATAAATAAAAAGATAATTAACGAATATATGATTATTAATAATTTAAAAACATTAAATCATTCATATAAGATAGATAATCATATCACGTTATTTTTTCTTTTAATTACAGATAAACTTTAACTTAGTTTAAAAATATATTTTTATAATATAACTTAGAATATATATATTATAAAAATCAAAATGAGTTATATAATAACAAGTTATTGTTCTCTTTATGGTTCTGACAATATCTTTGTAGTAGATACAATTGAAGATATATATAATTTTATAATTGATTATATCATATATCCAGCATCAATATTTAAAAATATAAATTTCAAAATTGAAGATATTCCAACAATTGAAAATATACAAAATAAATTAGAACAAAAAGAATACGGAGATAATATATTTGGTGCTCAAGAAATACTAGTATATTCTGGTTCAAGAGGCTTGAATAAATATTATGTAACTGTTAAAATAATAGCCGATATACCATATTTAAAATTGGATAATAATTTATTAAAGGTAATTCAAGATTATAAAAAATAATTTTTTTTCTTGTATATAATAAAAAGATAAATGGGAAATATTTTCAGAAAAGAAAAAAAATCATCTTCAAAGAAATTAAAATTTGATAAAGATTCAATATCATCAGAACAAATAGAAAAATTTGTTAACGAACTATTAAATAATAAAGATGTTAATATAAATTATTTACCTGATGTAGCAGAAAAAGAAATATATAAAAATCTTCTTATATACATTTTAAATATTGCAAAAGAAGTAATAAAATCAGCTAAAATAGAAGCTGTAGGGCATGAAATAACTTTTATAATTAAACCAAAAGCTTAACTTATTTTTAATATATAAAATATATTTTATATATTTTCTATCTCCTTATAATTTAAGCATTTCATTAATATGTTTAATCATACCAGCTTTTACTCTTGATGGATGAACAATTTTTTCTTGAAATTGTTCTTTCAAAGTTATAAAATCTTCAAATACGACTTCTGATTCATTCCATTTTTCATTTCCTGGTAAAACAAATTTACCTAAAATTGGAAAAACAAGATGTTCTATCCAATCCAATAATGGATTTATATCAATATTTCCTTCTTCGCAAAATGCTTTGTTAATTTTTCTTTTTATATCTTCTTTACTATCGTCCATAAATATGGCATTATCAGGATTAGACTTAGACATTTTACTTGAACCGTCAAGACCCATTAACATATGATGAGAAATAATAATAGGCTTATTTTTCCGTTTAATTTTATCACAATATTCAATAGCTAGCATGTTGACTTTTCTTTGATCTATTCCTAATGATGCTATATCTACTTTCAGAAAAAATATATCAGCACATTGCATAATAGGATAAAAAATTTGTGAAGCGGCTAGGTCATCTGATTCTTCACGCCCCATAATCTGCGTACATTTTTTAACTCTGTGTAAATTAAATTTTGTACCTATGTCTAATACTAATTTCCAGTATTCATCGTTTCTTTTATTTATTTCTTCACTAGACCAAATAAACTCAACCATTTTTTCACCTTTTTCGTTGACGGCATCTATTTCCATACCACATCTTTTCCAAATTTCAATCATATCATAACCTGCTTTTTGAATTTTTTTAAGGTCTCCTCCAAGTTTAAGATTCATAAGAGCAAACCAATCAGCTATCCAAAATTTAAATTTAACACCGGCACGAATAAATTTATTTACATTATGAGCTCTCAATAAACCTTGCGCTAAATGCATTCTACCTGACGGTTCAAAACCGTCATATGCAATTATTTCTTTTTTATTAGTAAGCAAATTAGTTAAAGCCTCAGGTGTAATAACTTCTTCGCCTATTGAAGATAATAATTGAACTTTTTCAGATATAGATAAATCTTTCGACATATTTGTATTTGATTCAAAAATTAAAAATAAATATCATTTTTAATTTAAAACTCAAAATATAAATTTATAAATTAAAAATGTTTGACGATTACGATACTACAAATTCTTTTATTAAATACAATAAAATATTTGATATAAAAATTATAGATGACATAGAACATACATGTAAAAATATTACAAATGATATGTGTAAAGATGGAACTATTAGCAATAAAGAAAATGTAAATAAAGAAATATATAAAATAGTAAAAAATGGAATATATGGATTAAATATTTTAGATTCTAGACATGTAGCTTCTATATGTTTAAGATATTGTCATTATTATGAAATTGAGAAAATACCTAAATGGTATTTATTAAGAATATGGAGAAATTGAAAGGTGATTGCAGGTTCCATTTTTATAAAATATTTTTAAAATAAAATAAAATATTTATATATAATAAAAATATGATTACACCTCATTTTAAAATAAAAAATGAAACTAGAGATAAATTTAAAAATATATTAAATTCTTCAAATTTTTATTATCCTCCACAAGTTGCATCATTATATAATTTTCCAACTTCTTCTACTCCTGGACAAGGACAGTTGATAGGTATTATAGAATTAGGTGGAGGATATACACAAGCTCAAATTCAAACATATCTTACAGATCAAGGTATTACTAACTTTCCTACTATAACAGATGTTTCCGTGAATGGTGCGACAAATTCAGGGCAAGGAGGAAATGACAGTGTCGAAGTTGCTTTAGATATTGAAATTATAGCATCTGTATGCCCTTATGCAGATATAAATGTTTATTTCGCACCAAATTCAGATTCTGGATTTTACGACGCTGTTCAACAGGCCATAACAGATAATTGCAATATAATATCTATTAGCTGGGGAGCTGCTGAGTCAGAGTACTCGCAAAATTATCTTACTCAATTTAATGCACTTTTTCAAACTGCTGCAACAAAAAATATATCTGTTTATTGCTCGGCGGGTGATTCTGGTTCATATGATGGTACCGGAAGTTTAAATGTTAATTTTCCTGCATCAAGTACATATGTTACCGCTTGCGGAGGAACAACTTTAACATCAAGTGGAAATAAAATAACAAGTGAAACTGTTTGGAATGATAGTTCTGATAGTGCAACTGGAGGAGGTATAAGTTCTGTTTTTGCTAAACCTTCTTGGCAAGAAGATATCACATATTCTTATCTCGCTAGTTCTACATTTAGAGGTCTACCAGATGTAACATCTAACGGAAATCCTGATACAGGATATAAAATATTGCTTTTAAACAATACTAACCCTGATGAATATTATTATGAAATTATTGGCGGTACAAGCGCCGCTTCACCATTATGGGCTGCTTATAATGCATTATTAAATCAAACTTTAGGTCAAAATTATAGTATGATACAAACTATTTTATATAATGCGTATTATCAAAACAACCAATATTTAACAAATGATATTACTATCGGAAATAATAGTTCTACCGGAAATACTAACGACCCTTATCCAGCAGAACAATTGTGGGACTGTTGTTCAGGTTGGGGTTCTCCTAATCCTTCATTATACAATTATTTATCTACCAATAATTCCCAGACTCAAAGTTTAGAAATAATTAATACTGTTTTTTACAATATGTTAGGGACTGATACAATAAACTTAAATTTTTTAGAAGATATTCCAATCTTAATTACTGGTTATAACAATCTTAATAGCGAAATAAATATATTATTAAATAATATTGCAAATATATAAACTAAAAAAGTTATTCTCTATTTTAAACTTAATACATAGTTTAAAATATAAAAATTAAACACTTGTTACATCTAAAATTGGAATTTCGTCACGATTAAAAGAATCATAAACAATATATAAAGATAAAATAACACTTGCAAAACCTAATAATATATTGAAAAAATTAAAAAAAGCCATGTCATAAGAAATATAATAAACGCAATCGCTATATATTAGTATAATACCAACAAATAACCATAATATAATAAAGAAATTAACTATAAATATAGAGATTCTTGAGAAATAACGCATAGTACTGTATTTACTAAACATTAAATATATTACCATAAGAAATGATAATAACATGATAAATATATTTTTTAAATAAGACCATTCTACAATGGTCAAACTCATAGATGTTTCACAGGCCAATTCTTTTTGATTAATATCTGTAATAGCAATTTCGACTATTGGAATTAAAATAAAAAAAATAAATAAAATATAAGGTAATATATTTTTAAAAGTCAGACTAACTCTACTATATTTTGTAAAATTATCTGACAATAAATAATAATGAAATCTTGGCATATTTTTATTTTTTTCATTTCAAAAAATAAAAATTCAATTTAAAACTTGCTTAAATATTTTACATAACAAAAACTGGTTTTATTCTTGTTTTACAATTATTTATATTTCCGTAATAAGATATAAAATTTGTATTTGTATTTAAATCATAACTATACATAAATGTTTTACCGAATATGTTTCTTTTTAATTCCCTTTCATCTATAAAACTATTTTGTGTTTGATATGCGTCAACCAACATTTCAGGTGTTATCATTGGTAACAACACAATTCCTTGATATTCTCTTTTTTTCCCTGCTAGATCTACATCAAATACATTTGGATAATATTCTTTAATAACAGAATCATCACTAGTTAATAATGTATCTAAAGGTTTTGGTAATAATTGAGAACTTTTTGGAGGTAAAACTGCCAATAATTGTTGAAAAGGTAACAAAGGTTGAGTTCTATTATGTTTTGTTGGTGTGAAAGATAGAATATGTTTAGTCATAATACTTGTCGGTAATACATAATTATAATTATAAAACCATAACCAGTTTGGACATCCTTTTTTATAATATGTCATAACCCATTGTAATCCATCTAAATAATGATGTGTAATATTTTTCAAATGCCTTTTACCTTTTCCGAAATATTTTTCGCAATATTGTTCTCTATATTTTTCAATATCTAAATCAACAGTATTTTTATCAAATATTGCACATTTCATTAAAGTTTCATCCGTGAAATAACCTTTCGTAAGAAGCTTTTTTTCTAATATAGGTTTTTCCAATTGAGAAATTTCGTCAAAAAACATTTTCAATGCAGTTTTAGAAAATGTAAATTCAGTTGTGTTACTTTTTGTAAAATGACCTGTGTTTACGCATACATTTTTGTAAATATCTATCATAATATCAATTCCGCCTTCTAAAATTTCTATAGATGGAATATGTGGAAGAAAATCATTACCTGCCATAAAACCCATAAATATAAAGTCATTAATACAGTTTTCTTCGTCAAATGAAAAATTATTACTATTCCATCTCATCATTTCAATTAATTGCAGACTTGTATTTCCAATATCAACTATAAAATATTTATTTGTGGGATCATATAAATCATCCCTTAAAACAAACAAATTTTTTAAATGTGTTCCAAGAGATAACATTATTATGTCAGCATCTAATCCATGTATACAATAACTTTCTGAATTATTTCCATTTTTTCGAAGATAAGATATAATTTTTTGTTCTCCTTCACTCGGAGATTTTTCATTTGAAAAAATGATTTCAATATTTCTCCATCTCACATCTTCTGAAATCTTTTTCCTTAAAAACCAATCTATATATCTTCCAAGATTATCCATAAAACGAGTTCCAGGACTTATACAATTTGAATCGAAAATTTTATCTTCGTCTTCTTTTCTATCAACTGCATTTTTAAATCTTCTTTTACGCATTTGAATATTCTTTGCATAAGGTGCTACGCCATCTACTGCTAAAATCATTCTTTTATTAGGTTGAACTACGCTGAATAATTCATCTATATTTTTACATATATCTTCGAATACTTTTATATCATTTTTGTTATTTTGTAATACGATTATGTTTGCATCTTTTGGTTTGAAATTACCATATTTATAAATCTTTTGCGCAGAAGTATGAAATAAACCATTCATATCAATCATTAGATTGTCGATATCAGTATTGACATCTTTAAAACTTTTGTCTCTACCTAATTTTTGAACAGAACCAGAAAAATTAGTTTTAAACCAATTCCAAAAATTAAAAATTCCCATAAGTGTGTAATTTAAGTTTTATTTTTTTAAGTTTTAAAAACTAAAATCAATTTATAAATTGATTGTATTAAAATTGTATTACAATAATAATTGTTAATTATAATTATGCGATTTATTAGATTTTCTAATTATGTAATAAATCCAAAATATATAAATAAATTAGAAATAAACACTACACAAAATAAAATTATTGTAAATGTATTATCTACATCATTTAGTGGATTTATAAGCGGATTTTATACGTCCGGTTTTGGTTACATTGGTAGTAATGTTATATCATATTTTTTTTTAAGATAAACAGATGAAAATGATTATAACAAAATTTTAAAGTGGATTGAAGAAAATACAATTTAAAATTTTTATTAACAAGTTAATAAAAATAATTTAATTTATTTTAGATATATTCCATAAATCACTTGATAATTTTACATCTAAGAGATAAGCATATGGTAAATAAAAATAACCTTTATCTCCCCAACCATCACCCCAAGAATTTCTCATAATCCAGTGATCTTTTGTATATCCGCAAACAACAACGGCATGACCACCTAAACAATCTTCACCTTCTTTTGGCATCGGAACCATACCAGTTTTAGACACTTCTTCCGATTCGAATGAACTATATATCATTATACCAACAACAAAAGGATTTTTATTGTATAAAGATAATTTCATTGAATTTAAATCGTTACGAATATTTGAAGAGTTTATTACTTTATGTTTTAAAGCATTTTTATAAGCACTATCACTAGGTTTTTGTGCAAATTTTTCAATTATATATGGACAATCGGATTCAGAACAAATACCATATTTTTTCATAGTTTTTATACCGTCAGATAATAACGCTCCACTATCTTCGTCTATAGTATTTTCTAATTTTCTTTCATTATAATATAAAAATAACCTTGAAGGTTTAAAACCTATATTAATTTTTTCATCAACTGTTTCATATTCATACACAGCGCATAAAGCGTTAGCTGTACATGAACCAAGTTCTCCTTGATCGTAAACTGGCGGAAAATCATTTCTTAAATCTACTTTTTCAGGTAAAGGAACAGGTTTAAAAATTTTAAATTTAAGGTCTGTTTTAGGTGATCTTTCTATTTTAAGATTATATATTCTCTTTTTAGTTTCAGACATTTTTATTTATAGAAATATTATTTATTTTTATTTTTTCAATTGTAATTTAAAGTTAATTTTAAACTTAAAATTAAAAATTTTTATTTTTAAAATAAGTATATAATACAACATCCTTGAACTCCTGTTTTACAAGCTGAAGCTTGATTTACCCCATTTATTTTCCAATTTGGAGGTGTTCCAGCCCCCCCACAACCATAGCCAGTTGTTACCTGATAATAACCTGCGCCATAACTTGTACCTGTTGGTACTGAGCCTAAAGAAAATGAAACTTTTGGTGGGTTACCAGATACAGTTGTATTACCAGCTATAACAGAACCACTTGATGTAGTTCCACTTCCACTAGATGTATATCCGTTACCTGTTCCAACTGCTCCTGAACCGCCTGGTTGACCATTAACTAATAAAGCATTAGAAGAAGACCAAAAACCTGTATTAGTTGTTAAACTAGCTGCACCGCCAGCCCCTCCATTTGCATTTGATGCAAGTACACCAACTCCTCCAGAACAAGAACAACTTATACTAGTGTTGTTACTATATGTAATAGTTACATACGATGTACCTCCTGTAGAACCATTACCTCCTGCAGCACCAACACCTATTACTATTTTTATAATATATATCCCACCGCTTGAATAAGGTATATTATTCAAATACGCAAATGCACCAGAACCGGCACCACCTACATTTTGAGTAGGTGTTGCAGATTGTGATTGAGATGATCCTCCTCCTCCTCCGCAAAATTTAAAAGCAAATTTTGTTGTCCCTGATGGCATAGTAAAATTAGTATAAGTATAAGTTCCAGCACCATATATAGCGTTTGTTGTTGGAAACACTGTTGGTAATGGTGCAAATATAGTATTTAAATCTTTGTTTGTATAATTTCCATTATTAACTAAAATACCAGTAGTTTTAGCTTGTGTTCCTCCTGATATATAAGGTGCAAATATAGTATTTAAATCTTTATTTGTATAATTTCCATTCGTAGAGATATAATTAGTTGTCAAAGATTGTGTACCAGATGTATAGGGATTAAATATATCTATTAAATCGGTATTGATATAATTTCCATTATTTACAATGAACCCAGTATTAGTATTAGTAGCCTTTAAATTAATCTCATTTTCCTCTTCGTTTTCATTCATATCTTTTTTTATTTATAACAACTTTTTTTTGTATTTTAAGAAAAAATACAAAATATTAAGGTTATAAAATTATTTTAACATTTTTGCAAAACCTAAAGACATTGCAGTATAAACATCTTGAGAATTTTTATTATAATCATTTACATTTGGAAAATACTTTTTATTAAAAATTTTAGAATCATCTTTTTTGACTCTAGACATATCTCTTTGATATGTAGTTAAACTTGGGGTATTAACTGTGTTCGTTTTAAAGAAATCCTGTTCTTCGGCATATAATAGATTCAAATTTTGACTTATTATAAATTCCAAATCAGAATATATTGTTCCATTTGAAGCTGGATTCCATCCTAGACCAGCGGCTGCATATTTTGTAGTACCTTTATCAACTTCTACATATTTAATCATCAAGTTACCTAGCTTAATTAAATTATTTAAACGACTGTTTGTTATAGTACCAGTTGTTTGCTTTTTAATTGAGTCAGCTCTATTAAATAAATCTATAAAAGAATTCCAATTATTTTTAAATTTGTCTTCACTCATAACTGGACAAAGATTATCAGATTTTGCAAGATTAGGTTGTACTAAAGAACCGTTTAATCCTTTTGGTTGAGAATTAAAATCTGCTTTTTGTTTAGAATTCTCTCCACTAGTCCATAAATATTTATAAGGTAAAGGGGCCATTCCTATGAATAAAGGGTCATCTGTAGTTCCCCAAATATTTCTTAAATCATCAGTCCAATATGCTGTCTTTACATTTAATTGATTTGCAATTGTGTACATAGAAGCAAATCCTGTGTTTAATACAGAACCTTGATGAGCAAAAATAGTAATCTCAGAACTATTAATTCTTGCTAGTGTAACAGCTGTCAAAGATAGCAAAGTTACAAAATCAATAAGTTGTTTAGATCTAGGAAAATATTGTTGTGGAATTGCACCTCCTGGAAGAAATACTTGAGAATATAAAATAAATGGAGTGCTGTTAAAATAATTTAATATTTTTGGAGGCTGAACAGACGGATTTAAACCTGTTATTGCGTTAGAAATATACATTTCAACAATTCTACTTGCTACTACTTCATAATTATTAAAACAATTTAGAAGACAAAATAGATATTTATCTGAATTTTTGGTTGTTGACATTTTTTATTTATAACAAATTTTTATTTATATAATTTTTATATTTTTTATATTATTTTTTATATTTTTAATTATAATAAAATGGAAAACAATGTAATTATTTTAACAAGCTTATTAATTATAAGTATAATACTAAATATAGTATTTATAGTCCAAAATGCGACAAGAAATTCCAGAAAAAAAGGCGATAAATATGACAACAACCCTATTATAAGTAAATTAAATTCTTATATGACAGATGATTTAAGATGTCCTAAATTAGAAAAAAATGGTACGGTAAGAGTTTATGTTTCAGGTGGAATGTTTGATTTAGCCGATACATTATATTCTATTGGAGTTGATGGTTTAAAACCTGGTTTAGATTATCAATCTATAAATCTAATAGATATGATATGTAATTTTTCCGATGACCAAATATCAGAATTAAAATCCCTATGCGAACTATGGGATGTTCCATGGTATGGAATTGTAGGAGAAATTAAAAAAATGGGATGGGAATGTTATTGTCCAGTTAGAGATGGATTAACTATGGCTACTATTATAGCCGCAGTTTCAAATTGTACTATGGAAGATATAAAAGAACCTTATGATGCAGGAACTGCTGGTTATAGAAAATGGAATGACAGTTTATTTAATCCTAAGAATTTTCCTTCTGGAATGTCGGAAGATCAATTAATTCCATATTTTAGACAAAAAATGATAGCAGCTGTAGGTACAAATATTGGAGCAAATGATTTATATAACATGTACTCTACTTGTAACGCTTGTATTATGAATTATAATGGAATAGAACCAGATGCTGGTGCTTTAGCAGAAGTCGGACAATTAGGGGCGAGAGGTGTTCCATGTGTTATAATAAAAGGAAGTATGCAAGGTGATTTCTCCGGAATAAGTAATCCTATGCCAACAATGGCTACTTCTGCTACAAGTCAATTAATTCCAAATCTAACAAGAAATAGTGATTCTATTTATTCAAATATACATTCTATTAATAAAAATTTTGTATACGGAGCCTTACCTTTTCTAAAAGAAAAAGTAGATAGATTTATAAATAACACAGATGAAAATGATCCATTAACATTTGCAAATTACAATAATGTATTTCCTCTACCTCCTTTGCAGATCTTTTGGGCTGATTTAGGTGCAAAATCTTACTTTTTAAAACATAAATATAAATCTATTCAAACATTGGATAATGGTAAAACCGATTTTGAAAAAGATTACACTGATTTTTGGTATACTAATGTTGTTAAAAGTACCGGTTCCAGAGGACTTGTACAAGTCGCAAAAGCTATGGTTGATAATTTAGATTATCTAATACATTCTGATAAATATAAAAACATTTTAAAATATTGGACCTAAAATTGAATTTAAAATATATTTTAAATATTTTTATATTTTATAATATAAAAATATATATGAAAACAATTTTTATAATTATTGATAGAACGGAAAAGTTTGAACAGATTTTAAAATATTCTAAATTTATAAGTAAAGATAATGAAAAATATTTTATTGTATGCGCTAATGACATCACAAATGAAATTAAAAATAATTTTACAGATGAAAATTGCACATTTTTTAGAAATACTTTATTGTCTAAATATTTAACAAATGAAATATCATGTTCTAACGCAAATTCTATGTATGCTTCTATATTATTTGCTACAAAAATTTTAGAAAAAAATAATGATTTCTTATCTAATATTATTCTATTTACAAAAATTCAAAATAAAGAACATTTATGTTCTTTTAATTATTTATTTAACGAATATAAAAATATAAAATATCTATATACTAGATATTAATATAAAAAATAATTTTTTTATAAATAAATGATAAAAATTATAAATAATAACTATGATGAAAAATATTTCGAAAATATGTCTTTTCAAGAGTTTAATAGTTTTATGAAAAGTTTTAAATCTTACGAAGACTTTCTTAAAAAAGAAAAAATTCCTTATATTCCGGAAAAGACTTTTAGCAATTGGAGAAATACAATTCATTTTATGGATGTAAATATTGACAATGTAAAATATTTTATACATAAATTTATAAGTTCATCTATAAATATAGATGGAAATAAATATAAAGAAGATGATATTAAAGAACTTGTAAAAAATTATCAAAATTACAAGACTGAAGAATATAATAGAATATATAAAGAATTTAAAGATTTGACTGTGAATTTCAATTCGCAATAAAAAGATTTTATAACTTATAATTCAAGTTATAAAAATTAACTAATTTGCTTATATTGATTTAATATTTCGTCTATATTTATATCTTTATCAAAAGTTAAACATCTATTAACTTTATTAGTATTATTTTTTGTAAAATAATTACGATTATTTTTGTAATATACCAATTCGTACTCTTGCATTATATCCTTTAAAAAATATGATATATTCTCAACATGCTCTGAACCAAAATAACATATATTTAATATAGAATTTATATTATTTTGCGGTTTTTTAAAGCTTCTAAGTAATGTATATAAATCCAAAAATGGCGCAAATAAAGAGGTTAATAAATTAATAATTTTAGTTGTTAAATCAGAAGATAAATTTTTTAAATATTTTTGTAAATTTTTGACAAAATATTCCTGTTGTAAATCAAACGCTTCATAGTCTGTTTTTTCGTCTTTTTCTTTGTAACTTTTTAAACAAAAAATCATAAAATCTATAATTTTATTTATAAATTCGTTAAATTCTTTTTCTATTCCATATCTTGTTTTACAATTTAAATATACATTATAAAAATATTTACTTATCATATTTAACCAATATTCTTGTAATTTAGGTTCCATTTTATGCAACTGTTTAAAAATTAAACTATTCTTTTTTATTTCTGGAATATTTATATGTTCGAAAAAATTTTTAGTATAAATATATCTAAGTGCGTTAAGATATAATATTTTATCTTTATCTGAAATAATACCTTTACACGGATTTTTACCATAATTTCTATTTATCAAACTTCTTGTATAAAAATTATAATTTATTGTTTCTGAATATTTTCTTTGTCTTAATATACCTTCTATGTCATCTTTAAATGTTCTTGCAGAAAATCTTTCAAAAGTTTTTTTAAAAGAGTTATTATTACGAGAATCTCCGTAATGTATTCTTAAATTAGATATAGTTTTACATTGTTTTTTTTCTTTATTATCTATATCTTTACAAAATATCATTTTATTTCTAAATATACCTAATGGAGTTTTATCATTTTCTAAATCGTTTTCTAAACTATTTTTGTCATCTTCCGATATTTTACCTTTTAAGAATTTAATGTCAGCTCCTTCAAAATAAAAATCAATTGGAAATTTTTTGCTTGTTATATTATTTAATAATGTAAAAAACTCATCTGAATATATAGGTATACAACATTTTTTTGTATTTTTATCATACATGCAACTACAGTTAACACATAAATTTTTGTCTGAAAAATGCATATCTCCAAATAACATAAAAATAGGTGCATAAATACCTTGTTTACGCATTTTAATAAAAAATGAATCTCTTGGTTGTAAAATATATAATGATACAGGACCAGAAATACTATTAATATTTTTATTATTTATATTTAGATTATAACTATACGAATTACCCATTTATATAAATAATAATTTAAAAATTTACATTTTTGTTTTTTGCAATAATTTTTACACATACAGTTGCATCTTGAGTACTTACATTTTTAACATCAAAATTTGTAAGAAGATTTTTTACTTTTTCCAAATTTTCTGGAACATAATGTTCTACTTCAAGAATAAAAATTTTAACATCGTTGATAAATTCTTCAAAACCTAATAAAACATCTAATTCATGTCCTTCTACATCAATTTTGCATATGTCTATTTCTGTTATATTATTATTTTTTATATAATCCGTCGCTTTTTCTAGTTTGATAATAACATTTTCTTTATTATTTGTTACAAATGGTAAAACCATTTGTTCAAGCATACTATGATACTGCAATTTTTTGTTAATTTGATTGTTTATCGTTGATAACCCATTTGCATAAGGATAATATGTGATTTCTGTATTTGTATTTTGATTTGATAACCCAATATTGTTTAAAACATATTTATTATTATTTTTATTGGTTACATTGATATTATGTTTAGCAACATCAAACACTTCTTTTATAGGTTCGAAACAATGAACTTTAACATTTTGAAAATTTTTATTTATCCAAACGGAAAATAAACCCATATTTGCACCTATATCAAATACAACTCTATTGTCAAAACTAATTCCAATATCATATTCTTTGTCAATTAAAATCTCATTAAACATATATGCGAAATTAAAAAAATTTCTACCTGTTTGCAACCCATTAAATTTTGCATATAAGAAAATGTATATTATATTACGCAATAAAAACAATATAACAAGTAACACAACTATAACGATAACTATTTTGTTGTTCATTTATATAATTATATTAATATATGAATATTTTAAATATAAATATTTCAAAAAAATGAATGTTGAAATATTTTAAAAAGTTGTTATATTAACCAATTCTTTTTTAAAAGCTGAATTATCTTTTTCAATATTTTTAACAGATTGTGCTGGTTCAAGTAATGTACTACATTTTTCTCCGTCTACATCACCATTTTCATCTGTCCAAAAATCTATCGCTACATCGTGTGTTTTTTCCTGTATTCCGCTATTTACAAGAAATCCCGTAAGTTTCTTAGCCTCTACATCCTTCTTGATAAAACCTTCAGAATCTTTATATTTGAAAATCTGTCTACTTGGATCTGTACAAATATATTTTAATTGTCCATTATCGTCTTTAAGAATGTAATCTACTGCAAATTGCGCAACGCCTTTTTGACCTTGAAATAAATATTTCTTATCATATTTTTCATCTATTATTTTTTTAACTTGTTCCGTGTTGTTGAAATCAAGAGAAGATTGAATAGATAGAATTTTATTATTTGTATTTGTTATCTTTGGTTGTTTAGCCATATCATAAATAACATTTTTGTTTGATTCTAACACTTTTAATTGTCCTTTGACATCGTACAATTCTTCTTTTAGTTTTTCTATTTCTATTTCTTTTTTATAAGTTTCTACTTCTTTCTTATATTTTTCTATAGTTTTTTTATATTTTTCTATAGTTTTTTTGTATTTTTCTATTTCTTTATTGTGAGTTTCTTTTAAATTATTGATTTCAATTTTTATATTTTCAAGTTCATTTTGTTGATTTTGTCGATTTTGTTTTTCCCTTATTTCAATTAGTTCTTTTTTCTCTTTACAAGAGTTATAATGAGTGGTTAAGCTATCTTTTGTAGTATATGTTTTTAAACAATATTCGCATTTAAAATTTAAATTCGTTTTTCCTTGTTTTTGTAAACAGGACTTTACAGTTTTTTGATGAGTTTTTAAAGAATAAGCAGAACTTAATATTTTTTTACAGAATTCGCACTCCATTTTAAGTATAAAACTTAAGTCTTTAAATTAGAAAATATTTTTTTCAGATTTTTTCGGATTTTTCATAGTTTTTTGTAAAAATTTCTGAATATTTTTATTATGCTTAGATTCGAGGTTGTAATTTTTTTTTTATTCATTATTTTTTATAAAAAACTACGAAAAATCCGAAAAAAATCTGAAAAAAAATACAATAAAAAATCTTAATTTTTTTAAATTTTTTTACAATTTTTCATAACTTGGTTTGGAGTTTAAAAACTCATCTTCAAAAAAATCAAGATTTTTAAAAATTTTTTTTCAAAAAAAGTTCCACACACATTTTTTGTGTGTGTGGCATTTTTTAAAAATCTCCGGAAATAAAAACTTTTCCGGATTTTAAAAATCTTTTTCTTTTCCGGAAATTTTTAAAAAGTTTTTATTTTTTTTGTAAATTATTTTATACGTAAATATTTTTATAAAAAAAAGTTATAAAAATAAAAAACTTTCTAAAAGTTTAAAATCTAAAAATTTTTCCTTAAAAGAAGATACATTTTAAATTTATAATCAAGATTAAAATATAAAGTTTAAATGTAAAGTTTATTTTAAAGTTTAAAATATCAATTTTGAACAGGGAATTTTTTATTATTATTCCATCAGAGTAAATTTTTGAATTCTTTAATATTTATATCTATGCAATCTTATTTATACTATTAAATCTCATATTCATTTTGAATATGGGATCTTATTAGCCTGATGCGGGGATCGAACCCGCGACCACGAGCTTAAAAGGCTCGCGCTCTACCATACTGAGCTAACCAGGCGTCCTATTTAAATATTTCAAATCTTTAAGTTTGAATTAAAATAAAAATTAAAAATCAATTTCTGTACCTCCGCATGTATTATTACAATATAATTTTTTACATTTATTATAAAACAAATTTACATTACATTTATGACATGAAATAAATTTTTTACAATCATTACACCAAACATAATCTCCGCATTCAGTACAATATTTTTTTAAAAGATCCGATTTAACTTTGTTTTCGTAAGTTTGCGACGGAATATTATATCTATTTTGGTTTTTCAGTTTAGAAAAAAAACGAACATTTATTTTGGAAAGCATTTTTTATTAAATGTAAAATATTTTTAAACTTAATCAAGTTTAAAAAATAATTTTTTTATTATATTTTTTAATTCTTCTATACTTTTTCTCTTGATTGCCAACAAAACCAGCATGACCCCAAATATTTGTCTTCGGCTCCTAAGTCAACTTCATCACTTCCATCTTTAATTATTTTCCCATCCATATTATTAAATTTTAAGTTTATAATTGCCTTTTTGTTACAAAAATGACAGGTAGTTTTTACTTCTTCAATTGAATCTGCTAATTCCATTAATCTTTTGGACGCAGGAAACAATTTTAACCTATAATCAGTTCTAAGACCATAACATATTACTGGTAAACAAACAGTTATGTGTCGTAATTCTTCAATTTGTTTTTCTGTTAGAAATTGGACTTCGTCTACAAGAATAGCATCATAATCCGAGAAAGTTATATTTTGATCTAAAATACTATCATTTTGAGACAATATTATATCTGCTGTTTTTTCTAAACCTGTTCTAGATTTAATTAAATTGTTTCCAAAACGCACATCAATTTGTGGTTTAACAATTAAAACTTTTTTATTTTGAATTTCGTAATTATGAGCAACCATCAACAAATTGGCAGTTTTTGAAGAAGACATAGCACCATAACGAAAATAAAGTTTCGACATATTTATTTAAATAAATATGTAATCATGAAAATCAATTTAAATTTCCAATTTTTTATATTCTATGATACTTATTATTATTCCAGAAATTAAAAGACAAAATGATACACTAGCTAAGGAGAATTCAATATCTTCCAAAAATATTAATTGTACAAGTTCTTTTTTACTAAATAAAAGATTTTTTAAAATGACAGGTATTATAGTTCCGGATAATAAAGAAAACATAAAAATTGGAAAAACTTTTTGAGTTATTTTACCTTTGGCTATTTGTGTAAAAAATACACCTATACCAAATAATATAACAGGAATTAATTCAAGATGTTTACCCTCTATCAATAATTGTTCTTTTGTAAAATCTAAAATTTCAGAAGATGTATGAATATTCAATTTTTTCATACTTTTATAAAAGTAAAATGTTATAAGAGATAAAGGTAAAAGTATATTAGTAAATAAAAGAATATATTGATACTCTTTCAAAAAAGTTTTATTAAATATAAAACCAAAAATTATAACTAAAATACAACTGATGATATATATGATAATATACTGTATTTGTAATTTTTTTTTCATGGATTTTTCCATTTATTTATAAATAATTTTAAAAATTCTTAATAAAATCTTGTATAATTGTAAAAATGAAAAAGGTTAAAAAAACTAAGCCTGCAGTAATTAAATTACTGTATCAACTTATGTACGATGTACATCAAATATTTACAAATAACGGATTAAAATATTTTGCTGATGGTGGAACTTTCTTAGGGGCTGTTAGAAGTAAAGGTATAATTTTCAACGATGATGATTTAGATGTTGGAATCATGTATAAAGATAGAAAGAAATTTTTAGATTTAGTTCCAGATTTAAAAAAATGTGGTTATTCTATTTCTAAATCATGGTTTGGATATAAGATTTTTTATACTAAAAGAAAGAAAATAGAAGGGTTCGATTACTCTTTCCCTTTTCTTGATGTATTACTTTACAAAAAAATCGATGGTAAATACAGACTCGCTTATAAATATGCCAGAGAAGAATGGCCTAAGGAGAGATGGGCAGAAAAGGATTTATTCCCTTTAAAGTTATACGAATTTGGTAATTTTGAAATTTATGGTCCTAACGATTATCAAACTTATTTTGATACTTATTATGGAAAAGATTGGAATGAAATAACATACACAGAATATGATCATGAAAAAGAAGAGGCGATCGAGAAAGTCAAGGTTAAATTGACTGATGAAATGAGAAAGCCTGCTGAGCCATATGATGAAATTGTAGATAGACAATGTGTTAAACAATGTTTAAAGAAATCAAGAAAATTTTCTCCATTGAAATCATATTTGAAAAAATCGACATCAAGTTGTACTCGTTCTGGGGATTGTTATAATAATTTTACCGAAAGAATGGGAGTTTATGTTATAAATTGTAAAATGCATACAGGTAGAATGAAAAAATTCAATAAATATGCTCAGAAAGCACATTTGAAGGCTTGCAAAATTCCATGTGTTTTAGGGGGTAAATTTAACAACGAATTCTTATGCAATTTGATTAATAAAAATCTTCTTAAAAAGAACGCTGAGATGACAAAGATTGAAGTGTCAATTAATTTGTCGCATTACAACGCCTGGATGAGATTGGTTAATAGTTGTAATGATTATGCCTTGATTATGGAAGATGACGTAGAAGTTCATAAAGATTTTGTTTCAAAAATTAATGATATTCTAGATGCTTTAAACGAAAAAGAGATTGATTTTTCAATACTTCATTGCTGGAATGGAAATTGGGGTAAAACCATAAGCAAACAAAAGAAAATAGTTAAAGTTGACGATGAAATAACTATACTTCAAGAAAATACAGACTATAATGCAGGTGCCGTTTGTTACATTATTTCAAAAGAGTATGCGGAATTTTTAATCAAAAAATCTTTTCCAATTAAAATACCGCAAGATATACTTATGGGAAATTATTATAAACATGGTAGACATTTAACTCTAAAAATGATGTTTGACAAAAAACAAGATTGCTATGTAAGCCCAATTTTGGACAATCCATGTGAAGGTCCAGAAGGTACAGGAGATTCTGTCAGAGTATCAACTTTTCCAGAAATAAAAGAAATATCGTGTAAGAAATGTTAA
>JACCDO011298211.1_pt1 | contig 36656 bp, 31 predicted proteins | sample 7446101 | NCBI WGS metagenome assembly JACCDO01 (sample SAMN15323440, study PRJNA562643) | freshwater metagenome | isolation source: river surface water | place: USA:Blue River Watershed | collected 2017-08-16 | reverse complement strand
GTTGTATGTAATGAATCCTGAGCAACTGCATGATTGTCTGCATGCGCTACTTTTTCGTTCGCAAATGAAGCACTAGCAAAAGCCAATGTAAATAAGCTCAAACACAATACCAGTAAAGATTTAATACGTCTAGATGCCATAGGGATCTCAAAATTTGCGGCAAAGATAGGAATAAACCTGCTGAAATATTAGAATATTTAACAGAAATATAGGCTTAATTCAAATGTTTTAGAAAGTTACAATCTATTGAAATTCAATTGATTATAAAATTACACCCCTTTTTTAGGGTCTAATTGCATTTCATTCAAGGCTTTATAAAATCCTCCCTGATCCATCAAGAACTGGTGTGTGCCTTTTTCAATGATTTTGCCCTGCTCTAAAACTAGGATCTGATCGGCCTTCCGAATGGTAGATAAACGGTGGGCAATAACAATTGAAGTTCTTCCTTGAATGAGGGTTTCAATTGCTTTTTCTATCAACTGCTCACTCTCTGTATCAATAGAAGAAGTTGCTTCATCTAAAATCAAAATGCTTGGATTGTATAACAATGCACGAATAAAACTTAGCAATTGTCTTTGGCCTAAACTAAGTGTCGCGCCCCTTTCCATCACCTGATATTGGTAACCACCAGGCAACTGCATGATAAAGTCGTGCATGCCAATCATTTTTGCAGCTTCCTCCACTTGTGCTGGAAGAATTGCTGGATTGCGAAGGGTGATATTGTCGTAAACTGAACCAGAAAATAAAAATACATCTTGCAAGACCACTCCAATAGATCCTCTTAGCCTGTCCAAAGAATATTCCTCGATTGCTACCCCATCTAATAATATTTGTCCTGCTTGATAGGGATATAGTCGATTCAAAATACTGATGATGGAAGACTTCCCACTTCCTGTTGGTCCAACCAATGCCACAGTTTCACCAGCTTCTACTTTAAAGTTGAGTTGATTTAAAATCCAATTGGGGGCATCGTATGCAAACTGTACATCTTTAAACTCTATAGCTCCGACTATTTTAGCTGGATTATATTGTCCTTGATCGGTCGTAATATCTTCATTGTCTAAAATCTTGAATACTCGCTCAGCGGCCACCATCCCCATTTGTAGCACATTGAATTTATCTGCAATCATTCTTAGCGGTCTAAAAATTTGATTTAGAAATAATATGAAAGCAACTAACAATCCCGCATCCAAAGTTTGGTCTGCTACCCACCAAACGATCAATCCAATACTTAAAGCTAAAACAACTTCTACCACAGGAAAGAAAACTGAATAAGCAAAAATGGCATTGATATTTGCTTTCTTATGCTTCTCATTAATGGTGTCAAATTTCTTCATCTCTTTTTCTTCTGCAGCAAATGCTTGAACAACTTGCATTCCAGAAATATGTTCTTGTACAAAAGCATTCAACGCAGCTACAGCGTTTCGAACTTGTACAAAACTTTTGTTTACACTTTCTTTAAAAAAATAAGTAGCGATAAGCATGATAGGGAATGGAATTAGACAAATCAATGTCAATTTCCAATTAATAAAAAACATGGTAGTCAAGGTAACTACAATGGTTAAAAAGTCTGCAATAATTGGAATTAATCCATCTGAAAAAATATCGTTGATACTTTCTATATCATTGATTGTCCTAGTTGTTAATGTGCCAATTGGCGTTTTATCAAATTGACGCATTTCCCAGAACATTATTTTTTGATAAACCTTATTCCTTAAATCTCTGATCACTTGCTGCCCTAACCAAGCCATACCATATGTGAAACAAAAACGAAATAAGGTTTCTATAATTATAAAAGCCACCTGAAAAAGTGATATGGCCAAAATAAGCTGAAGAACAGAATTAAAAGCATCCGTTGGTAAGACATAATGCACCCATTCTGGAAGTGGAACCGCTTTCCCAATAGCTAGGTTAACCGTTGCTTGAATTAAATAAGGTCGAACCGGGGTTGCGAATGCTAAGAAAATCCCTAAAAATACATTGATCCAAAAAATAAATCGATAGGGCCCAACAAATGAAAATACCCTCCTTAAAATAGAAGATTTAAATATGGGTTTAGGCTGGGTAGTTGACATAGCGGATCAAAGTTACACCGCTTTTACGTATTTTCGTAAAAGCATGGAAAGTACAGAGCGCGAATTAGTGAATACAGTTGTGACACCCTACAACTTGAACGACGAACAAGAGAAAAAAGAGATTGTTCGACATTACCGTGCCCTTCTCAGAACCCTAAGAACAAAACTTAAAAAAGGCGATAGAGAATTACTAAGAACTGCCTTTGAAATGGCAGCAGACGCTCATAAAACAATGCGTCGTAAAAGTGGCGAGCCCTATATTCTACATCCTATCGCAGTGGCGATGATAGCTTCTGATGAAATTGGATTAGGTGTTCGAAGTACCATTTGCGCATTACTTCATGATACAGTCGAAGACACCGATATTACATTAGACGATATTAAAAGAGAATTTGGTAACGAGATTACTAAAATTGTTGACGGGTTAACAAAAATCTCTACGGTGATGGACACCAATAGTAGTCAGCAAGCAGAGAATTTCAAAAAGATCTTACTCACTTTAACAGATGACCCAAGAGTGATCTTGATCAAACTTGCAGACAGATTGCACAATATGCGTACGATGGATTCCATGAAGCAAGAGAAGCAATTAAAAATTGCCTCTGAGACAATCTGGGTATATGCGCCATTGGCTCATCGTATGGGGTTGTACAATATCAAAACAGAATTGGAAGATCTTTCCATGAAATATTTGGAGCCGGATAAGTACAAAGAAATTGCAAAGAAGTTATCAGAGACAAAGAGAGAACGAACCAAGTATATAAATGAATTTGTTAGACCATTAAAAGAAAAATTAAGCAACACAGGCTTACAATTTGAAATATTTGGCAGACCAAAAAGCATTCATTCAATTTGGAATAAAATCAAAAAGAAAGGCGTAAGTTTTGAAGAAGTGTACGATCTTTTTGCCATCAGGATTATTCTTGACGCACCACTTGAAAAAGAAAAAGAAGAATGCTGGAAAGTATACTCAATGGTGACAGACGAATACCTGCCCTCTCCAGAAAGACTTAGGGATTGGTTGAGCAATCCAAAGAGCAATGGATATGAAGCTTTGCATACAACAGTGATGGGGCCACAAGGAAAATGGGTGGAAGTGCAAATTCGAAGCAAAAGAATGAATGAGATTGCGGAAAAAGGTCTGGCTGCGCATTTTAAATACAAAGAAGGCACACAAAGCGAGGATCGTTTTGATAAATGGTTCGTACAAATTAGAGAAGCCTTAGGCAACCAAGAGGAAGAAAGTATAGATTTTTTACAAGACTTTAAAACTTCTTTTTTAGCAGAAGAAATTTATGTCTATACGCCTAAAGGCGAAGTAAAGATGTTGCCGGTGAATAGTTCTGCACTTGATTTTGCATTTTATATTCATACTGCTATAGGTTCTAAATGTATTGGCGCAAAAGTGAATCATAAATTAGTGCCAATTAGTCATAAATTAAGAAGCGGAGATCAGATAGAAATTATCACAAGCAATAAACAAAAACCCACAGAAGACTGGCTGAATAATGTGGTGACCGCTAAAGCAAAAAATAGCATTAAAGATGCTTTGAGAGAGGAAAAGAAAATCATTTCAGAAGAAGGAAAATATACTGCTCAAAGAAAATTAGAGGGAATCGGTGCCGCATATAATCCTTATAATTTAGATCAATTGGTCCACTTTTATAAACTAACAAGTCAACTGGACTTATTGTATAAAATTGCTACTAAGTCTATCGATTTAAAGGAGCTTAAAACCTTTCAAGTCATTGGAGATAAAATTGAAGCGCCAAAACCAATTCTAGCGCCAGTTGATCCAAATGCAGAAGTTACAACTTATAAGCCTTTACCTAAAAAAGGCGATTCTGAATTAATCATTTTTGGTGAATCTAGTGATAAGATTAAATATAACCTTGCTAAATGTTGTAACCCTATTCCAGGGGACGATGTATTTGGATTTGTGAGTACAGGAAAAGGGCTAATCATTCATAGAACGAGTTGCCCTAATGCAACACAATTGTTAGCCAATTATGGACACCGAGTTGTTAAAACTAAATGGGCTAAAAATAAAGAAATTTCCTTCCTTACAGGCCTTAGTATTATTGGACTAGATGATGTGGGTGTTGTTAATAAAATTACTACCATTATTAGTGGAGATCTGAAAATCAATATTGCCGCCCTTACTATTGAATCCAAAGATGGCATGTTTGAAGGTACCATCAAGGTTTTTGTGCACGACAAAGATGAATTAGAAGAATTAGTAGCCCGCATACAAGCACTGAATGGCATACAAAAAGTGACTCGTTTTGATACAGAGGCGGTCTAAAATCAAGTAATCAACATCTTGGGAAAAATATGTGTGAAAACATTTCCTATTATTTTCAGGTTAAATAGGTAATCAAATTTTCTAGACTTATTTTTGCTACTCAAATTCAAACTTATGGTAGACGTAATTTTAGGACTTCAATGGGGTGACGAAGGCAAAGGTAAAATCGTGGATTATTTCGCACCAAAATACGATGTAATTGCACGTTTCCAAGGTGGCCCAAATGCTGGTCACACCTTATATGTAAATGGTACTAAAATGGTCTTGCATCAAATACCATCTGGTATTTTTCATCAAGATAAAATCAATATCATTGGAAATGGAGTTGTACTTGATCCGGTAACTTTGAAAAAAGAATGTGACGCAGTTGCTAGCATGGGTATTGATGTTAAAAAGAATTTATTTATCTCCGAGCGTACGAATATTATTATCCCAAGCCATAGAGCTTTAGACAAAGCATCTGAATTGTCTAAAGGGGAGGCTAAAATTGGATCTACCTTAAAAGGTATTGGACCGGCTTATATGGATAAGACAGGTAGAAATGCATTAAGAGTTGGTGATTTATTAGACAAGAAGTTCATCAGCAAATACATTGCTTTAAGAATGAAGCATCAGAAGATTTTGGATAGTTATAATTTCAACGAAGATATTTCTGAGATGGAATCAGAGTTTTTTGAAGCGATTGAGTTTTTGAAAACAATGAATATCATTAACTGCGAATATTTTATTAACGACCAAATTAACAAGGGTAAAAAAGTATTGGCCGAGGGTGCACAAGGCTCTATGTTAGACATTGACTTTGGAACCTTCCCATTTGTTACTTCTAGTAATACGATTTCTGCAGGTGTTTGCACAGGATTAGGTGTTTCACCTAAACAAATTGGAGAAGTATTTGGCATTTCTAAAGCCTATTGTACGCGTGTTGGTAGCGGCCCCTTCCCTACTGAATTGCACGATGAAAAAGGAGAAGAATTAAGAAAAATTGGTAGTGAATTCGGCGCTACTACAGGTCGTCCTCGCAGATGTGGCTGGATAGATTTAGTGGCCTTAAAATACACATGTATGATTAATGGCGTAACCCAGATCATCATGACCAAAGCAGATATTCTAGATTCTTTCAAAGAATTAGAATTAGGAATTGCTTATGAGATGGAAGGCAAACAAATAGACTATGTTCCATTCCAATTAGTTGGCACACCTGTTACCCCTGTTTGGAAGAAAATGGCAGGTTGGGAGGTAGATACTACACAAATGAAGAAAGACGCAGAATTACCTGCTACCATGAAAACATATATCGAATTTATTAATGAATATTTGGGTGTGCCAGTAAAGTATGTTTCTAACGGCCCAGGCAGAGATCAAATCGTACATTTATAATCAAAAAAAAGCAATAAAAAAAGTCACATTATTTTTGCTAAATAAAATTTTCATTTGAAATTTACATAAATATTTTGATTGAGTTATGGCAGTAAAATCTACAAAAGAGAAAAAGACAGCGACACCAAAAAATGGCGTAGTAAAAGCTGAAAAATCAAGCAAGACATCAACTAAGAAAAAAGTGGATGACGAGGACGATGATATAGAGGAAGAAGAGGACGACAACGATGATTGGGGTAAAACAGAAGATGAGGATGACAGCTGGGACCCAGATTTCGCTGAATTTGATTTACCAAAAACAACAAAGAAAGCTGGTAAAGCTAAAAAAGGCGAAGACGATGATTTTGGATTAGAAGAAGACTTAAACTTAGAGGACGATGATTTGTTTGACGACAAAGATGAGTTCGATGATGATTTCTAAAATGGTTTAATCATTATCCTGATATAAAGATTGTATTGAGGCCTGTAAAATTTGATTTTTATGGGCCTCAAATATTTTAGCCTCTTTCGTAGGCAGCACTAAATTGTATGTTTTCCCTGATGCCAATTGCTGATCCATGTTTGGATTCAACTCCTTTAAATAAGCAAGGGGCATTTTTAAGAAGCTTGCGATTGTTTTTGCATTAAACCTACCTGAGATAAGCAAAGCCTCCATACCTATTTGAGTTGATTTATTTTGAGGTACACTATTTGGACTATACTCCTCTTTTATAACCACTCCTTCGAAAATAGCATGCGTTGCTATGAATTTCTTTACATGATTTCTAGTCTCTAAAGGAAGCTCGTATTGCAAAGCCCAGAAATCTTTTGTTTTCTTTTTTTCAACCGCTTTGCTCAGTCTACCTGCTCCTCCATTATAGGCTGCTACGACTAATAACCAATCTCCAAATTGTTGGTACAATTCTCTTAAAATAGTTGCAGCTGCTTGTGTACTTTTTTGATAATCCATTCTTTCATCATTGGGTAATAATTTCAACCCCAAGCGAGTTGCTTCTGCCGGCATGATTTGCCATGGGCCTGCAGCGCCTGCCCAAGAAACAACCTGCGAACTTAAATGACTTTCTATGACACTCAAATATTTTAACTCTACAGGAATGCCATTCGCAATTAATATTTGATCATACAAATTAAAATAAGGCTTAGCCCAAGTTTTCATTTTTCTTAAACCTGGTCCTTCTTTTTCCATATAAGATTGAACAAAACTAATCGCTTTAGGATGCATCTCTATCACAAATGACTTATCATTATTTGGAACAGCTTGTACCGTAAACAAACTACTAAATCCAATTCTATTCATAGTAAGACTGTCTTGAGCAATTAAACCACTTAGACAAGAAAAGAAACAAAAAATAGAAATGTATATTCTCATATGAAAGGTATTATGCTTCCATTAAGGAATTAGAGAAATTAAGTAAAGCTGACTCTTTAAAAGGAGCACTCATAATTTGCAATCCAAAAGGCATGCCATTGGAATGTGTAAACAAAGGCAATGAGATGCCAGGTATCCCAACTAGATTAGCATAGACGGTAAAAATATCGGCCAAGAATACTTCTGTTGCTGAATGATGTTTTGTTCCTAATTTAAAGGCGGTTGTTGGTACAGTTGGAGAAATGATAAAATCATATTGTTCAAAAACCTGGCTCGTAAAGTCGACTAATTTTTGACGTACTTGTTGTGCCTTGGTAAAATAAGCATCGAAATATCCTGCACTTAAAACGAAAGTGCCTAATAATATTCTACGTTGAACTTCTTCACCAAAACCCTCTGTCCTAGATAATTTATACATATCTGCAAGATCGTCTACCTTTTCTTTAGTTCTATGTCCAAATCGGATGCCATCAAATCTTGACAAATTACTAGAAGCCTCAGCAGTCGTTAAAACATAATAAGTAGGTACAATAAAATTCAATAAATCAAATTCAACAGATTCTACTGTATGTCCCGCTTCGCGTAATTGAGCGATTTTATTTTCGATTTGATTTTTTATCTCGGGATCTAAGCCTGGATGCGTTAAAGTTTCTTTGAAGTAGGCAATCTTTTTTGTACCCTCATTTATACTTAAAGATTGACTATATGCTGGGACTTTTTCAGAAGATACCGTACTATCAAAATCATCTGCTCCCGCAATCACTTCTAAAACCAGGGCAGCGTCTAGCACTGTTTTACTAAAAATGCCTATTTGATCAAAGGAGGATGCATAGGCAATTAGTCCATACCTTGAAATCCTGCCATAACTTGGCTTCAATCCAATCACACCACAAAAGTCTGCAGGTTGACGCACCGATCCACCGGTATCGGAGCCTAAACTCACCATACATAATCCAGCCTGTATAGCAACGGCAGAACCACCAGAAGAACCCCCTGGAACAAGTGATTTATCGGCTGCATTTTTCACTGGACCAAATGCAGAGTTTTCGTTACTACTACCCATTGCAAATTCATCACAGTTTTGACGACCAATAATGATCGCGCCTGCTGCAAGTAAATTTTCTATTGCAGTAGCAGAATAAACTGCTTTATAATTTTTCAGTATTTTAGAGGCTGCGGTAAGTGTATGCCCTTTATAAGAAATAACATCTTTAATTCCCACCACTACACCATGCAAAGGACCCATTGCATTTCCTGCAAGACGTGCTTCGTCTAGTTCATGTGCACGCGACAAAGCATCGGTTTCAAAAACTTCTAAAAATGCATTTAGATCTTTTTGATTTTTTATTTGTTCTAAATAAAATTGAACAGCCTGCACACAGGTTGCTTCTCCGGTCTTTAATTGACCATGGTAAGTTTGAATGTCTGAATAAGAGAACATTTGGAATTAAGAAGCTTTCTCGTCCTTCTCTTTAATGCCTTCTTCTAATTCTTTTTTCACGTTATTTTTAGCATCGTTGAATTCACGAATTCCTTTACCTAATCCACGCATGAATTCAGGAATTTTTCTTCCGCCAAACATTACTAAAATAACTACGCCAATAATTAATAATTCTTGAAATCCTAAGTTGCCCATAATGTATCGTTTAGAATAGTAAAGGTAATGTAATTAGCACAAAAAAAGGTCCTCGAAAAGAGGACCTTTATATAATTTAAGCACTTAGGCTTAGAATCTTTTTTCTTTAATACGAGCGCTTTTACCGCTTCTGTCACGTAAGTAGTACAATTTAGCACGACGTACTTTACCAGATTTGTTTAAAACGATACCATCAATGTTTGGAGATAAAAAGGGGAACAAACGCTCCACACCTACACCATCAGAGATTTTACGAACAGTAAAAGTAGCTGTTGCTCCAGTTCCTTGGGTTTTGATTACATCCCCACGGAAACTTTGGATACGCTCTTTACCACCCTCTACGATCTTGTAGTTTACGGTAATATTATCACCAGCCTTAAATGCTGGATATTCTTTCTTTGCTGTTAATTGCTCGTGTACGAAGTTTACTGCTACGCTCATAATTCATGTTTTTTGCGGAGGGCAAAGGTAGGGTTACCCATGCTATTCTCCAAATTATTTGACCCAAATATTAAAATCAGTGCTTTTCAAGGCTTTTTTAACCTATCTAGCGATGTTTACAGCTCTCTTTTCACGGATCACCGTTACTTTGATTTGACCAGGATAGGTCATTTCTGTCTGTATTTTTTGAGCTATTTCAAAGCTTAACTGATCAGATGACTGGTCTGTCACCTTTTCTGCTTCTACGATAACCCTTAATTCACGACCAGCTTGGATGGCGTAAGCCTTCTCAACACCTTGATAACCAAGTGCTAAGTTCTCCAAATCCTTGATACGTTGAATATATTGTTGCATAATCTCACGTCTAGCACCTGGTCTTGCACCACTGATGGCGTCACAAGCTTGGATGATAGGAGAAATCACATATTGCATTTCCATTTCATCGTGGTGGGCTCCAATGGCATTTACTACCGCTGGGTTTTCACCGTATTTTTCAGCCAATTTAGCACCTAATAATGCGTGGCTTAATTCAGTTTCCTCGTCAGGTACTTTACCAATATCGTGTAATAAACCTGCACGCTTAGCCAATTTAGGGTTTAAACCTAATTCAGCCGCCATGATACCACATAAGTTCGCAGTTTCACGAGAGTGCATTAATAAGTTCTGTCCATAAGAAGAACGGAAACGCATTTTACCAATGATACGAATCAACTCTTTATGTAAACCATGAATACCTAATTCAATCACAGTACGCTCTCCAATTTCAGCGATTTGTTCTTCTAATTGACGACGGGTTTTCTCTACCACTTCCTCGATACGAGCTGGGTGGATACGACCATCAGCAACCAATCTTTGTAAACTTAAACGAGCAATCTCTCTTCTTAATGGATCGAATGAAGAAAGTAGAATTGCTTCAGGTGTATCATCTACAATCAAGTCTACACCAGTAGCAGCTTCGATCGCACGAATGTTACGACCTTCTCTACCAATGATCTGACCTTTCATTTCATCTGATTCCAAATTGAATACAGTGACTGTATTTTCGATCGCTACTTCTGCAGCTGTTCTTTGGATAGATTGAATAATAATTTTTCTAGCTTCTTTATTTGCCTTTTGCTTCGCTTCTTCAATGATGTCTTGTTGTAAAGCCAAAGCTTGTGATTGAGCTTCGTTCTTTAAACTTTCAATCAATTGTTGCTTTGCATCTTCTGCAGTTAAATTTGCAATTTTTTCAAGACGACGGATATGCTCCTCTTGGTGTTTTTCTAATTCACCACGTTTGATATTCACTAAATCGATTTCACGATTTAATTTTTCTTTTATCGCTTCGTTGTCTTTGATTTGCTTTTCTAAAACAACCGACTTTTGATTAATCGTTAATTCGTGTTGCTTAATTCTGTTTTCCGCCTCCCCAATTTTTTTGTTTTTCTCTAACAATTCACGATCGTGGTCTGCCTTCAATTGAACAAAACGCTCTTTCGCTTCTAATTGCTTTTCTTTTTTAATGGTTTCAGCTCTTAATTCCGCTTCTTTTAAAATGCTAGCGGCTTGATTTTCTGCATCTTCTATTTGCTTTTTTGTGTTCTTGGCGAAAGCAAAACGCCCTACGAGTAATCCGCCTATTCCAGCGCCTACTCCGATGATCAATAATAATATGGTTTGGTCCATTGTTTAATCTTGTTGTGTTTAAAAAAATCACCCTACTTCTCCACTAAGGTTCGGCAACGAAGATAAACAATTAATGTAAAGATTAGACCGAAAACGGCCAATAATGTGTTATAAGTTGGTATTTACGAGCACTTTATCAATGGATGCGGACATGCCATCAATTTGAGCCTGAATGGACTCTATTTCATATAGGTTTTGGCCATTGTTCTGCTGTTGTGTGGTGAACCAAAGAAGGACCATTGAAATATAATCTTGGGTGTCACTTCCTGCATACATTGTCTTGTACTCCAGCATCTTTTGGTTGATCAAAGCGGCGGTTTTACGAACAGCCTCCTCGTCCTTGGGGCTAATTTTGACCCTATAATTCCTGTCTGCAATCAAAATGTTGACAGGAATCAAGTTTTCTGGGTTATCGACAAGGTTTTCTGACATGGCTAAGGATTCAAGTTTTGAATACAAGTATCGATTTCTTTGATATAATGGTCAATTTTTTTATTCAAAGCAGCTTTTTCTGCCGGATCCATTTGCTCAGAAGGACGCATTTGAGCAGTAATTAAAGCAGCTTGTTCTTTTTTCAGGTCATTTTCAAGCTTTTCTAAAGCAGCTTGTTGAGTTGCCAAAGTACCCTTTAATTGAATATTCTCTTTCTCCAAGGCATGCTGACGCTTTAGCAGTAATTGCAGTTTCTCTTGTAGGCCTAATAAAGAAGTCTGTAAATCAGACATGGCGCTTTGTTTATTACTTGAAAGTTAATTATTTTCTTATTTCTGCTTGAATATTTTTTTCGAAGGCAGTGATTAATTTTTTCATCATGCCATCAATTTCCGTATCGGTTAATGTGGTAGAAGCCGCATTGAACACAAAATTTATTGCAACGGATTTTTTATTAACACCCAGTTTGTCACTTTCAAAAATATCGAATACTCGGGTTTCTTTTAATGAATCCAATTGAACAGATTTAATGGTTTGTTCAATCGCTGCATATTGCACCCCCTTTTCAATCACTAATGCCAAGTCACGTTCAACCGAAGGGAATTTAGAAACCTCCTGGTATTTTACCGTGCCTGATTGATATGCTTTTAACAAAGTAGCTAAGTCAAAATTTAAATAAACGACCGGCTGTTTAATGTCAAACTGCGCTAATTTTTTTGACCCTACTTGTTCAATTGTACCTAAAACTGTTTTGCCTGCAATCACTTCGAATTGACCATTCCCAATTGGATTCCAATTGATTTTTTTCAATCCCAATAATTCACACAAAGCCAATGCAAGTCCTTTAAGTACAAAGAAATCCTGTGTAGTTGATTTTGTTCTCCAGTTATCTTGGGTTTGTTTTCCAGCAAGATAAACGGCTAACACTTCTTGCTCTTGGTATTTCCCAGCAGCAGTTTTAGCATACACTTTCCCCATTTCAAAGAAAGAAATGGAATCGTTTTTTCTATTGTTATTATAAGCAATCGTTTCTAATCCTGTCTCTAACATTGTTGGGCGCATCACATCAAGATCTGCACTCAAACTATTCAACATTTTAACAGTTGTTTCCAACTGAGCTTCAGAAAAATACTTACTATTTGTAATTGAATTCGTAAGGATTTCTGTAAATCCTCTTCCGACTAAATAATTGGCAATTTTATTTTTAAACTGCTCCTTCGCTTCCAGTAAATCGATAGAGGGGCTAATGGTAATTGAAGTTGGGATTTCAATATTGTCTAATCCATCTATGCGTAAAATTTCTTCCACTAAATCTGCCGCGATGCTAATATCCGGCTTATTATAAGGCACAGCAACTTGAATGCCCTCCGCATCTTGATGCAAGATTTCAAATCCTAAACTTGATAAGATAGCAACTGCTTTATCTGCAGCATATTGCTTCCCACTTAATTTTTTTAAGTAAGCAAAAGTCATCGCTACTTTTACTTTTTCTGCAGGGTTAGGATATACGTCAACTACATTGCTGCATTTACCTCCTGCAATTTCTTGAATCATTGCCGCAGCTTTCTCTAATACATTTACAGTACTTGCAATATCTACTCCTTTTTCGAAACGAGTTGCAGCATCTGTTCTTAAGCCATGATGTACAGATGTTTTACGAATATGAACATTTTCAAACCAGGCACTTTCTAAAAATATTGAGGTAGTAGTTTCTTTCACACCGCTATTCAAACCACCAAAAACCCCTGCAATACACATTGGCTTTTCGGTATCACATATCATTAAATCTTGTGCTGTTAATTTTCTTTCTTTTTCGTCTAATGTAATGAACAAAGTATCTTGTGGACATTTTTTTACAACCACTTTTTGACCTTGAATTTTTGCAGCATCAAAAGCGTGCAACGGCTGACCCGTTTCGTGTAAAATATAATTGGTAATATCTACAATGTTATTGATAGAACGTACCCCAATGGCTTGTAATTTATTCTTTAACCAAACTGGAGAAGGACCTACTTTCACATCCTCTATTAAAAGACCGCTATACCTAGCACATGCTTCGGTGTTTTCTATAACAACATTAAATGGCGCTAAGGCAGCATCCAATGTTGGCTTCTTTGTAAATGGACTAATTGGTGTTGCCTTATCTGTATGGTAAGTCAAATAAGCACAAACGTCTTTCGCCACACCAAAATGACTCATTGCATCCATCCTATTTGGTGTCAAACCTATCTCATAAATCCAATCTTGGTAGTAATCAAATAATTCAGCTACTGGTTTCCCAACAGGAATCGCAGGGTCTAATACCATAATACCTGCATGGTCCTCACTTAAACCAATTTCATCTTCTGCACAAATCATTCCCTCACTTTCTTCTCCTCTAATTTTAGCCAACTTCATTGTAATTGGACTACCGTTTTTAGGATAAATTGTCGTTCCTACCTGTGCCACCACCACTTTTTGACCTACTGCCACATTAGAGGCGCCACAAACAATATTCAAAGGGCGGTCCCCACCAACAGCTACTTTGGTCAATTTTAATTTATCAGCATTAGGATGTTGCGCAGTTTCGAGTACCTCTCCTACAACCAATCCTTGCAGGCCACCTTTGAAATTTTCGTATAATTCCATGGACTCTACTTCTAGTCCAATTGAGGTCAAAATAGTAGATAATTCTTCTTTGGGAATGGGTGCTGGTAAATATTCAGATAGCCAGCGATAACTAATGGTCATGATGCTACTTTAAGGTATGGTTCAAAAGTACAATTTTATGTTTAAATCTCCCTGCATAACCCGTGAATAACTCTATTTTTGATGTGCAAATCCTATTCAAACCGCTTGTGGATAAGCCAATTGGATAATTAAATTTCGGGATGCCGAATTTTGAAAGGATTTTCGCAGTAAGAAAAGCAACAATAATATGGCACTCTCCAACCTAAATACAAGATCAACTACGAGGAAAAAAACAAGCTCTGTGGATGTGAGCGCCATGATGTATGGAAAAATTCCACCACAAGCAAGAGAACTGGAAGAAGCAATCCTTGGAGGTATATTATTAGAGAAAAGTGCATTTGATACGGTGTCAGAAATTTTAAAACCTGAGTGTTTTTACGTTGAGGCGCATCAAATGATTTTTCAGTCAATGCAAAGCTTACAACAAAAGAACATGCCTATTGACATGTTGACGGTTGTTGAAGAATTAAAAATGCGTGAATATTTAGACCAAGTGGGTGGCGCATACTATATTTCAAAATTGACCAATGTCGTTGTTTCTACCGCAAACATTGACGCACACTCGAAAATTGTTTTACAGAAATTTATCCAAAGAGAATTAATCAGAATTAGTGGCGAGATCATAACTAATTCTTATGAAGATAGTACCGATGTATTTGATTTGTTGGATGAGAGTGAAACAAAAATGTTTAATATCACCAACAATTACCTAAAGAAAAACTTTGTGGACATTGGAAATGCATTAGCAGAATCCATCACACGTATCGACGAATTAAGAACTAAGAAAGATGAGATCTCTGGTGTGCCAAGTGGATTCGCTTCATTGGACAGAATCACTTTTGGATGGCAGCCAACAGATTTAATCATCTTAGCAGCACGTCCTTCCGTAGGTAAAACCGCATTTGCATTGAACCTTGCGCGTAACGCAGCCTTGCACCCTACTAAGCCACAAGGTGTTGGATTCTTTAGCTTGGAGATGAGTGCATCGCAATTAGTGCAACGTATTTTAAGTGCGGAGAGTGAAATTAAAATGGAAAAAATCTCCAGAGGTAAACTAGAAGATTACGAATACCAACAACTTCATACCAAGGGTATAAATAAATTAGAATCCGCACCCATTTATATTGATGATACCGCCGCTTTAAATATTTTTGAATTTAGAGCGAAAGCAAGAAGATTGGTCAATAAGCATGATGTTAAAATTATCATCATTGACTACTTACAATTAATGAGCGGATCGGGTGATAGAAATTCAAACAGAGAGCAAGAGATTAGTAATATCTCTCGAAGTTTAAAAGCATTGGCAAAAGAATTGAATGTGCCTATCATTGCCTTGTCTCAGTTAAGTCGTGCGGTGGAAACCAGAAAAGAAAGTAAGATGCCTCAGTTGAGTGACTTACGTGAATCGGGTGCGATTGAGCAAGATGCGGATATGGTTATGTTCATTTACAGACCAGAGTACTATGAAGTAATGAGTAACGAAATGGGGGAAAGTACCATGGGTGAAACACATATTAGAATTGCAAAACACAGAAACGGTTCTTTGGATTTAGTGAAGTTGAGAGCAAGATTAGATGTACAAAAATTTGAAGAATGGGATGGTGACGCTGGCATACCAGGATTAGGTAGCAACTACAAGCCGCTTTCACAAAATTTAGGAGGCAACGATGCACAAGACGGCGGAAGATTCTTTATACAAGGAAGTAAAATGAATGGTGGTGAATTTGATGATGGTATTAATGACGAACAACCATTCTAAATAGATTTTATGTCCGTTCCTTTTTTCTACGAATCTCAAATAGCTGCTGGCATGACTCAGTTCACATTGAGTGAAACTTCGAGTAAGCATTGCATTCAAGTTTTAAGAATGGAAGCAGGCGATTTGATTGATATCACCAATGGACAAGGTGGATTATTTCATGCAGCTATTCAAGTGGCTCATAAAAAAAATGCAATTGTTCATATCACCGAATTTATACAAGCTACTGCTCCAACTCAGCAATTACATTTAGGTATCTCACTATTAAAAAACGCAGTAAGGTTAGAATGGCTTTTTGAAAAAGCAACCGAAATGGGTGTGACAAAAATAACACCGCTAATTTGTGATAGAACCATACACGAACGTTTTAAGACGGATCGAATGCAACAGATTATTCAGTCGGCAATGATTCAAAGTCAACAAACATGGCTGCCAGTATTAATGGAGCCTACCCCATTTGATCGCTTTATTCAAGAAACGAAAGCGACACAGAAACTAATTGCGCATTGCGAACCTGCAGATAAAACATCTATCAAAGCAATCCTTCCTTCCAATAATTTATTATTACTAATTGGTCCTGAGGGTGACTTTTCACCCAAAGAAATTGAGGGCGCATTGAACAATCAATTTGAACCAATTTCGCTTGGCCCTACCCGACTGAGAACAGAGACCGCAGGTATTTTTGCCCTAAGTGTCTTAAAAAATTTCTAATTTGCAGGCATGAAAATCCTTCAAGTCAATACGCCAGAATTAGATAAAGCTTTTGTTGTCATTAATGCAACTATAAACAAAGACAACCCTAATTATATTCGACCACTAGACAATGAGGTGCTGGCTACATTTGATCCAGAAAAAAATAAATTATTCAAAGACGGTGCAGCAAGAAGATGGATTGTACAAGACGATGCAGGAAATACAATTGGACGTATCGCCGCCTTTCATTATTCTAAATACAAAAACAAAGGCACTGATTTTGCAACAGGCTGTGTAGGTTATTTTGATTCAATCAACGACCAAGCAGTTGCTAATTTATTATTTGATACAGCAAAAGAATGGCTAAAGTCAGAAGGCATGGAAGCGATGGATGGACCCGTTAACTTTGGAGATAGAGACAAATGGTGGGGATTAATGGTTGAAGGCTTTGACAAAGAACCGATGTATGGCATGTCTTTTAACCCTGCCTACTACGAAAAATTATTTACTAATTATGGCTTCGAAAATTTCTACAACCAATATTATTACCATATTTCACTTTCTACAGGTTTACCTGAAAGATTCAAAGAACGCTATGAAAAATTTCAAGCCAAAAAAGATTATTCTGTACAGCATTTAGATAAAAATAATTTAGATAAATATGCAAATGATTTTGTGCATATTTATAATTCAGCTTGGGCACAACACGGCGAAGCAAAAGCCATCACACATGAGCAAATCATGAAACTTTTTAAAACCCTAAAACCAGTGATGGACGAAAGGGTAATTTGTTTTGCTTATTACAAGGAAGAACCAATTGCCATGTTCATCAACATCCCCGATGTAAATCAATATTTCAAACACTTTAATGGACAGCTCGGTTGGAAACAAAAAATCCATTTAATGTGGATGAAATGGATGAAGTATAATACCAGATTAACCGGATTGGCATTTGGCGTTGTTCCTAAATTTCAATCATTAGGGATAGACAGTTTCTTAATCTATGCAAGTTCTTTGGTGCTAGACAAAATTGGCATTTACGAAGAATATGAAATGGGATGGGCAGCAGATTGGAATCCTAAAATGGTGAATATTTACAAAAGTTTAGGCGCCAATCCTAGTAGAAGAATGGTCACTTGGAGGCATATATTTGACACCCAAAAACACCCTTTTGAGCGCCATCCAGTGATGGAATACAAGACCCCAGGTCAAGACAGTTAAGGATTTCAGAAATGGGGGATAAGATTTGTTCGCCAGCTCAGAAAATTACCTTTTGATGCAGTATATTGCAGCTCAAGTATGGAGAATTTTATCGTATCAGCAAGAAAGTATCGTCCTCAAAACTTTAATACAGTGGTGGGTCAATCTCATATTACCACTACTTTAAAGAATGCGATCTTAAACCAACACCTAGCACATGCATTTTTGTTTTGTGGTCCTAGAGGTGTGGGTAAGACAACTTGTGCACGTATCCTCGCAAAAACGATTAACTGTACTAATATCACAAAAGAGGGAGAAGCTTGTAACCAATGTGAAAGTTGTGTCTCATTTGAAAAAGGGGCAAGTTTAAATATCCATGAATTAGATGCTGCGAGTAATAACTCGGTAGACGATATTAGAACCCTTGTGGAACAAGTTCGTTTTGCGCCTCAAGCAGGTAAATACAAAGTATACATTGTGGATGAGGTCCACATGTTAAGTGCAAGTGCCTTCAATGCTTTTTTAAAGACATTAGAAGAGCCGCCACCCTATGCTATCTTTATTTTAGCTACGACCGAAAAACATAAAATCTTGCCTACTATATTAAGTAGATGTCAGATTTTTGATTTCAAAAGAATTGTGCCAGATGATACTGTAAAGCATTTAGAAGAAATTGTAGAGAAAGAACATATTAAGGCAGAAAGAAACGCTTTACAATTGATAGCTCAAAAGAGTGAAGGTTGCATGAGAGATGCTTTGAGTATTTTAGATAAAATTGTAAGCTTTTCGAATGGCGCCTTGACTTATGACAATACATTAGAGCATTTAAATATTTTAGACGAGGGTTATTTCTTTAAGTTATTGACCCACTTAACAGAGCAAGACCTTACAAGCGCAATGTTATTGTACGACGAAATCAACCAAAAAGGTTTCGAAGGCGACACAGTGCTTTATGGCATGGCCGCATTCATTAGAAATATCCTTGTCTGCAAGGACAAAGCCAGCGCGCATTTGCTTGAATCTATCGAAGGTTGGAGAGAACAATATATTGCTGCGGCAGAAAAAACAGGCACTCCTTATTTAGTGAGTGCATTGAATATTTTAAATGAAGCAGAGATTCAATTTAAGATGGCACGCAATAAAAGATTGCACGTAGAATTAGCGTTGATTAAACTCAATTTTCTACAACAAGCAATCGAATTAAGTATGGAAGATGGCCAGCTAGTAAAAAAAAAACTAGTTGATACACACTACCCTATTCGCACAAAAAAAATCGTTCCTTTAAGTAATATCGTTGTTAACGCAGAAGCTAAATTAGTTATAGAGACACCTGTCATAAAAAGTGCAAATAAAACTACTGAACCAACGACTGCACCAACTACTTCAATTAAATCAATTGAAACGCCCGAGATTACAAGTGTAATAAATACTCCTGAAACAGCGCCTGCTGTAAATAAACCAATCGCCAATCCTGCCTTAAATAATGTTCAACCTAATCTGGGAGGCAAGAAAAGTCTATTAGCCGTATTACAACAAAAATATGGTAGTGAATATAATATCGAAGAGGTGAAAGAAGCCATTTCTTTGGACATGGAAACCCTTCAAGCATGCTGGAACGAGTATGCAAATAAGATGGAGCAAGACCTAAAACACTCTGTAGCAGGCACTTTCCGAATAGCAACCTTACAAATAGAAGATCCAACACATTTTACAATAACCGTTCCAGCGCTTACTGCACAGAAATTTGTTGAACAAGAAAGAATGAGCCTAATGGAGACAATTTGGGAGCGCTTTCAAAACCGTGCCATCCAATTTAGTATTCTTGTTGATGGTGGAGAAAAAGAAGATGTGCCATTGCATTTAAAATTGAACAGCAAACAGAAATTTGAACATATTGCGAAGCAATTTCCACTCGTTCAACAATTAAAAGAGCGATTGAACTTAGAAGTGAATTTCTGATTTACAATTTTACTTTTGAATAGCCCTTTTGTTTCAGGTATTGGAAAACTTTTTGACGGTGATCTCCTTGAATAATAATTTCGCCATCCTTTACAGATCCGCCTGTACCACAATAATTTTTTAATGCTTTCCCAAGCGCTTCCATTTCAGCATCTGCACCTTCGAATCCATACACGATTGTAACAGTCTTACCTGCTCTATGCTTTGTTTCTAGGATAACCCTAAGAGGTTGTTCAGCTGTAGGTAAAGTGATTTTTTCTTCCTCGTCCTTAGGCAACATGTAATCTGGATTAGTGCTATACACTAAAGGAATACTAGAAAAACTATTGAATGTATTTTTAGGCTTCTTACTCATGTTTACATTTGTTTATCACTAGCTCACCCTCATACTCACAATCACAAAACCTTTCTTTGTTGATTGAAGTAATAAAGTCAAATTAAATTTTTGTTGGCTAGACAAAAGCTTGCCAGTTAGGTACAATGTATTACCTAATTTTCTTTCTGCACTTTTCTCAAATCCTACAATATTTTTTTTATTAAAAAACGATTGTAAGTTTTCATTGGCTTGTGCTGCAGTTAATGGCTTCGACGAAACTTGATCTAATATACTAGACTCCACCTGGCTATCCCAAAAGCTTTGCAAGGCATTAAAGTTGCTAGTTTGCAAATGCTGAACCAATAATTCGGTTTCATTTTGCGCTTGAACGGCAATGCTGCACTGCAAAAGAGCCAATACGACAAGTATTTTTGAGATTAACTTCATTTTTATCTTTTAATAGTAGGATAAAGTTTGTAATGTGCCTAGTATTTTGAAACTTTGAGGTATAAAAATAAAGAATTTATAAGCAACGCTATAAAAAGTTAGAGAATATGTCAAAAAAAGTAATACTAGTGATCATGGATGGTTGGGGATTGGGTCAGATCTCTAAAGCAGATGCAATTCAACATGCGAATGTTCCTTTTGTAACTAGTCTTTATAAAAATTATCCAAACAGCACTTTAGTGACTTGTGGCGAAGAAGTGGGTTTGCCAGATGGGCAAATGGGAAATAGTGAAGTAGGACATTTGAACTTAGGTGCAGGCAGAATTGTATATCAAGAATTACAAAGAATTAATGTAGCTATAAAAACTGGTGAGTTTGCAAGCAATCCCATACTACTTCAATCTATCCGTTATGCAAAAGGACATAATAAACCTTTGCATTTAATCGGTCTAGTTAGCGATGGTGGCGTGCACGCACATACACAACATTTAAAAGCACTTTGTGACTTATGCAAGTCCGAAGGTTTGAGTAATGTGTTTATTCACGCTTTTACAGATGGACGTGACACAGACCCAAAAAGTGGCCAATGTTATGTTGAATCTTTGGAGATGCATTTAAAAAATTCTGTTGGAAAAATTGCAACAGTAAGTGGCAGGTATTATGCCATGGATAGAGATAAGCGATGGGAAAGGGTTCAATTAGCCTATAACGCAATGGTGAATGGCATTGGGAGCAATGCATCATCTGCAATTGAAGCAATACAAGAAAACTACGCAAAAGATATTACAGACGAATTTATTTTGCCGACAGTTATTTTAGAAAATGGACAACCAGTAGCAACCATTAAAGAGGACGACGCAGTCATCTGTTTTAACTTCAGAACGGATCGTTGTAGAGAAATCACGGAAGTATTAACTCAAAAAGATTTCCCTGAACAAAATATGCATCCACTTAATTTGCATTATACCACCATGACCAAGTATGATGAGACCTTTAAAAACGTGCATGTGGTCTTTGAAAATGATAACCTAGAAAATACGCTGGGTGAAGTGTTGGCAAAGAATAATAAAAAACAAATTCGTATTGCTGAAACAGAAAAGTACCCACACGTTACTTTCTTTTTTAGCGGCGGAAGAGAACAACCTTTTGAAGGAGAAACTAGGATCATGGCTGCGTCTCCTAAAGTTGCCACTTATGATTTACAACCCGAAATGAGTGCAGTTGAGTTAACAGATAAAATCTTGCCAGAAATCAATGCAAGCAATCCTGACTTTATCTGTTTAAACTACGCAAATGCCGACATGGTTGGACATACAGGTGTATTTAGTGCAGTAGTGAAAGCCGTTGAAACCGTTGATGCTTGTGTTCAAAAGGTAGTCACAGCTGGATTGAACAATGGTTATACCATCTTTTTAACAGCAGACCATGGCAATGCCGATTTCATGATGAATGAAGATGGTAGTCCTAACACTGCACACTCTTTGAATCTGGTTCCATTCTTTATTATTGACAAAAACTGGAAAGGCGCTATTAAGCCAGGTAAACTAGGCGATCTTGCACCCACAATTTTAACCATGATGGAATTGCCTATTCCTAAAGAAATGACAGGAACTGTTTTAATTTAAATTTTAAAACAATCCTTCAAACGAAACAATGAAAATCTATAAATCTACCTACTTAATATCTAGTCCTAACTACGACCAATGTCCTTCTTTAACTGCACCAGAATATGCATTTATTGGAAGGAGTAATGTAGGCAAGTCCTCCATTATTAATGCCATTTGTGGACAGAAAGGATTGGCAAAGACATCTTCTGCACCAGGTAAAACTCAATTAATCAACCATTTTGAAATCATTAGTAATGAAGTGGTAAAGGGTCGTCAGGAAAAATGGTATATCGTGGATTTGCCAGGTTATGGCTATGCAAAAGTGTCCCAAAGTAGTCGTCGCCGTTGGGAGCAAATGATAGAAAACTATTTACGTAAAAGACCAAATTTAAATCGTGTATTTGTATTGATTGATTCTAGGCATAGTCCACAAAAAATTGACCTTGAATTTATTGAGCAATTATTTCAATGGCAAATTCCTTATACCCTAATCTTCACAAAATCCGATAAAGAAAAACCAGGTGTGGTAAAAAGAAATGTGGAAGCATTCTTTGAACAATTAAAAACCATGTTTCCTTACTTGCCGGAAGGTTTTGTAACTAGTGCAGAGAAAAAACAAGGTACCGAAGAAGTGCTCGACTGCATCGCCAGGTATAACTTACTTTTTAACGAAGACAAAGCATCCTCTTAATATGAAAATACTTATACAATACATTAAGCCTTTTAAAGGCTTAGTTTTTTTAGCATTCATCCTTGCTGCAATAAACCAAACCTTCTCCCTGTTTGACCCAATGATATTTGGTAAATTGATCGATGGATTTGCAAAGAACCCATTTTTGGATCCTGCAGGTAACGAGCGCACGCAAGCGATGTTCTTAAAAGGCGTTGGTAATATGTTATTACTCTTAGTTGGCACTGCCATGGTAAGTAGAATCGCTAAAGCTTTTCAAGACTATACGGTGAATGTCATTATTCAAAAATTTGGCGCAGCTCTATTTACAGATGGCTTAAAACACTCGATGCAATTGCCTTATCAAGCATTTGAAGATCAAAGAAGTGGTGAAACTTTATCTATTCTAACTAAAGCAAGAGCAGATTGTGAGAAATTCATTAGCTATGTGATCAATGTGGTTTTTGGGATTGTAGTAAGTGTGATTTTCGTATCTGTCTATGCAACAAGACTGCATTGGTCAATCATTCCTATCTATATTGGTGGCGCCAGTATGATTGCCTATGTCACTAACTTATTGAGCAAAAAGATTAAAGTAATTCAAAAAAATATCGTTCAAGAAACAACAAGCCTTGCAGGTACAACCACAGAGAGTTTGAGAAATATTGAACTGGTAAAAAGTCTTGGATTGACAACACAAGAAATAAACAGACTTAATAATAACACTTATAAAATATTAGCGCTTGAATTAAAAAAAGTGAAAAATATACGTTCACTTAGTTTTATTCAGGGCACGATGGTCAATGCATTAAGACAGGTGATTACTTTTACTTTAATGTGGTTGATCTTTAAAGAAATTCTAACAGTAGGTCAATTGATCTCCTTGCAATTTTATAGCTTCTTTATTTTTGGACCTTTACAAGAAATTGGAAGCATCATTATGAGTTATAGAGAAACTGAAGCATCTCTAAACAACTTTGATGCTTTAATGAAAAAGCCAATCGATACCCCGCCTAGCAATCCTATAGCTGTTGGTGCCATTGAACAATTGGCATTTAAGCAAGTGGGCTTTCAACACCAAACTGCAAATTTCAAAGCAATTGATCAAATTAGCTTTGAAGCAAAGAAAGGTGAAACTATTGCATTTGTTGGACCATCTGGTGCTGGTAAAAGTACCTTAGTAAAATTATTAGTTGGTCTTTATGAACCACAGGAAGGTGAAATTTTAGTAAACGGTGTGAATACGGCAAAAATTGATATGAGCGCTTTGAGAAATCAAATAAGTTTTGTGACGCAGGATACACAACTTTTTGCTGGCACTATAAAAGAAAACCTTGCATTCGTTGCACCAGATGCAAGCGAAGATGAAATGCTATTGGCTTTAACCAAAGCGAGTTGTACCAATATTTTAGATAAAGGCGGAAATGGGTTAGCAACAGTCATAGGTGAAGGCGGATTGAAATTAAGTGGCGGTGAAAAACAAAGACTCTCTATTGCTAGAGCATTGTTAAGACACCCGCATTTATTGATTTTTGATGAAGCTACTTCATCCTTGGATAGCTTAACCGAAGAATCAATCACAGATACCATTCGTGACTTATCTAAAGAAAGAGAACAAATCACCATCATGATTGCACACAGACTTAGTACCATAATACACGCAACAAGAATTTACGTATTAGAAAAAGGGACTGTCATTGAATCAGGCAACCACCAAAGTTTATTGGATGAGAAAGGGTTGTACTATGCTATGTGGAGACAACAGATTGGAGAAAGAAAAGGACAATAAAAACGACTATAATACCTCAATAAAAAAAGATCGTCAAATGACGATCCTTTTTTTATTATTTTTCTTCTCTTTCGAACTTTTTCTTTAGGTATTCCATAACAGAAGGATCTTCAAGTCCTTCCATGTCGCTTAATTCTAATTCGATCGCCTTTGTACTTAATCTAATTTCAATCAATGAAAAGAATATAGATACAGAGAAACTAATTAGACTGGATGCAAAAATAAATTTTGCAATACCTTGGTATTGTATAAAAATAAAAAACATAGAAAGCAAGGATAATAATAACGCTGCTACGCCATAGGTCTGCATTCGCTGAATGAGCTTAATACGGTATTTTAGGTTCTTGATTTGACCAAAAATAACCAATCGCTGTTCCTGCTGTTGATACTTGTCATGTAAAACACGTACTCGATTAGACAAAGCTAAGAATCGATTGGTATAGGCCAGCATAATCAGACTGATTGCCGGAAATAATAAAGCCGGGATATTAACTGATAGTTCCATACTATAAAAATAGTTAAAATAAACCGGTATTTTTGCACCTACGAACATGGAGAAAGAGCAGTTTAAGAAAATTCAACCCAGCATCCCGCAGGAGCCAGGCATTTATCAATATTTTGATGATAAAGGCAAGCTATTGTATGTAGGCAAGGCAAAGCATTTAAGAAACAGGGTGAGCTCCTACTTTCTATCTAATCAACATAGTTTAAAGACTATTGAACTCGTACAAAGAATAAGTGAAATAAAATTCACTATTGTTAGTTCAGAACATGATGCATTCATTTTAGAAAATGAATTAATCAAGAACTACCAGCCTAAGTACAATATCAATTTAAAAGACGATAAAACTTACCCTTATATCGTTATTAAAAATGAAGCTTTTCCAAGGGTCTTTCTAACAAGGCGTAAATTCAAAGACAGCGCAACCTATATTGGACCATTCACACATGTATATGCTGTAAGAGAATTAATCAACCACATTAAGGAAACGATTCCATTAAGAACCTGTACCCTTCCACTTACTCAAAAAAATATACAACAAGGTAGATTTAAAGTATGTTTAGAATACCATTTAGGTAATTGCAAAGGGCCCTGTCAAGGTTTTCAAACGGAACAAGATTATGCAAGCTCTATCGACCAAGTAAAACATTTATTAAAAGGCAATGTAAAACCATTGGTTCAAAACTTAAAAGAAACAATGCAGGCAGAAGCTGCTGCACTTGCTTTTGAAAAAGCCAACGAAACAAAAAAGAAGATAGAAGAATTAGAAAGATACCAAACCAAATCCGAGATCTTAACCAAGCAGCAGGAAGCAATGGATGTGTTTAGCATCGCAATGGAAGAAGATCAAGCTTATGTCAATTACTTAATGTTACAAGAAGGCCGTATTGTACAGACACATATGTTGCCCTTAAGTATACCATTAGAAGAATCAAAGGAAACGATTTTGGCATTTGCGATTCATTACTTTAGAACACAACTCGAATCAGAAGCAAAAGAGATCATTGTTCCAATTGAGCCAATTGAAAAAGAAAAAGGCATTAAGTATACTGTTCCAAAACTGGGTGAGAAACTGCAATTATTAGCGCTTTCGCAAAAGAATGTAGATTATGCTATAAAGGATTGGAAACATAGAGAAGCACTTGTTAGGGTTGCTGAAACTGCGCCAGCGAATGAGGTGTTGATTGATTTGAAACAATTATTATCCCTACCAGCTGTGCCCAATCATATAGAATGTTTTGATAACTCAAATTTTCAAGGATCCTACCCTGTTTCGGCAATGGTTTGTTTTAAGAATGGTATACCAAGTAAATCAGATTACCGAAAATTCAATATAAAAACCGTCGTCGGAATTAATGACTTTGCTAGCATGCACGAAACCGTTTTAAGGCGCTATAGTTCGGTACTTCAGAAAAAGCAGCCACTTCCTCAGCTTATTATTATTGATGGCGGTAAAGGGCAGTTAAATGCCGCACTAGAAGCATTAAAAGAGTTAGGTATTCAAGATAAAGTAACAACTGTAGGTTTGGCTAAAAATATAGAAGAGTTGTTCTTTCCTGGGGACTCAAGTTCTATTTTACTCAACTGGAATAGTCCTGCACATAACCTTGTGCGCAATATAAGAGACGAAGTACACCGCTTTGGTATTACATTCCATAGAGCTCAAAGGTCTAAGGGCGCATTTGAAAATAGCTTGGACCATATTGAGGGCATTGGGCCTAAAACAAAAGAGACATTATTGAGTTACTTCAAATCGGTCAGTAAAATAAAAAGCGCCAATCCCAGTATTTTAACTGAACTGATTGGCGCTTCAAAAACTAAAATATTGTTAGCTGCTTTTAAGAAAGATTAGTAGACCCAACGATCTTGTTCGAATTCAAATATTTTTTGCTTGATCTTCTCCCCTTCTTGCAAGCGTTTGATTGGATCCTTAAATAAAGTATTCAACATTTTATCATTGTAATTGTCTAAAGTAGATTTAACTATATAGCCATTAAAATAGCGGCTTTCAAATAATTCCTCCCAAGTAATACGGTTAGAGATGTTTCTAGGGTTATACACTTCGGCTTTAGCAAGGCTTGTTCTTAGTTCTGGGTAATAGATCCAAAACAATGGACGCTTTACTACTTTGTTTCCAATTTGAATAGCAGCAATGGGTGCAATACCAATGATACGGCTATACATTCTACTTGTTTTACTGTCAAAAATCCATTGTTCTTTTAATCTAAAAGTATAAATAGAATCTGGATTAGGCGCTAGGTTCGTGTTGTAGATAATACTAGTATCATACACATTTGGATCCAATACATTTTGAACCAACTGTGTATCTAAACTACCTTTTAAAGAAGCGTTAACTTCATCCAAAGTCAATGGCGTTGTAAATCGATCGTCTACTGTGGAAAAAGGCACTACGCCATCTTTTTCAATTGCACGTAATAAAACAGCAAAGAAACGCTGGTCTCCATTTTCGTCATAAGACTGGTACATGAAAGTGCGATTAATCTTCTCTCTTGCATCAATTTCTTCCCAAACAAATTCACTGAACAACGCATCTTCTTCTCTTAAGTTCTCATAAGGCAATGGCAGTCTTTCTTTTACGCCTTTTCTAGAATTGGTTTCGGAAAAGAAAGCATATCCATTTCTTAAGCTTCTTTTATTGTTTGCATTAAATCCACCTACCACAGTCGTATCAATATTTTTAGATGGTTTAACATCTGAAACAGTTGGCGCTGCCACTACTTGATTGCTAACAACTTGCTTGGTTACAGGCTTTGTAACCACCGTATCTTTTACAGGCGTCGCTTTCTTTTTTGAGCCGTAAGTAAACTGAGCATGTGCAGACATGGTCATCACCAAAGAGGCTAAAACCATGCAGCTTGTTTTCATTATTATTTTCATAAAAATATTATTGTAAAATAAAGGTGATGGTTTGGTCTAATTTTCTTGAACCGCCGCCTGGCTCCGCTACTTTAATTTCACCAATCGTAACGGTGGTACCTGCTTGACATTTTCTAATCAATTGTGTAGCACCCCCAGAAAATGCTGGACCATTTACTTCTGCAAAATCTGGTTCGTCAAATCCTTTTCCAGTAGCAATCACAATGAATGAAAGGACATTAAATTTTACCCCTTCAAAGACAAAGTCTCTTAAGTCTGCAATCACGCCACCTTGTGCCCTAAACTTAGCTGCCGGCATATTACCACCAGCGCTTCCACCCACAATCGCAATTGGATCTGGAATTCGCTTAACAGGAATCGCTAATTTTTGAGTTTGCTTGCCATCGTTCACATTTACAACTGCTGTTCCTGTTTGTGAGCAAGTCACTATATATTGTCCAGAACCTGTTTTTCTAATATTTGCTCCTGCGCCTTCAACAGTTACATTGATTTTTTCGCCACCACCACCACCAGTGATGCTCAATGGATTTTCCAAACCTTTGTAGAAGACTCTAGTTTTATCTGTTGAAACAACTAAACCAGAAGGTGTACCTACTGTAAATTTCACATCCTTCTCTACCACTGCTGTCTCACCATTTGGTTTTAAGAAAGAAATACGAACACGTTTTGTTTGTAAACCTGGCGTTGATCCAGCTACAGACTTATAGACTGCAGAACCATCTGCTGTAACGGGCACTACCACCCCATCAATAGAGATGGTTGGTTTTGCTGCACTACTAAAAGCACCTACACCTGCTGTAATCACTAATTCTTCGCCAGACATTAAGTACTGAGAATTAGAAGCAGCAAATGCATTAAACTGATCATATACTAATTCTACCTGTCCAATTTCTTTATGACAATACTCCACAACTTGTGCTTCTGTATTGCGGATATCATTTTGAAATTTTGTCAAAATCGTAATAGCAGCAATGGTTGGTGTCATGTTAAAATAAGCATAAGACCAATCGTTCTTTGCAGCCATATTATTTGAAGTAGGGATAGATAAATCCAAAGAAACAGTTGGCATCACTTCTTTCTCAATCGCTGGATCAATCGCTCCTAAATCCTGCTTGAACTGTTTGAGTTTATTAAACAATTCTTCTCCTCTCGAAATGCCCGATTTTTTATTTAAGAACAACCTAGTTGTTGCATCTGAATCATCTTCTTTGAAAGATTCTTTCCCGTCATTTATTTTAAGGCCAGCCTCTTCCTTCAACGCCAATTTCAAAGATTCAATGTAGGCATACATTTCATCTGCCATTCCTTTTACCTTATTAGCTCTAGGCGCCCATATAGCCGCTTTCTCTGCTGTCTTAGGGTCATTTAACTTTGAGGCTAAAGAGGTATATATATCTTGGTTCTTCTTTTGAATAATCACATTGGCATTCATCAAACTCTGATCAATTGTCTTGAATGCATTTAAAATTTCGCTTGATACATTCAATGCCAAGAGCGCAGTCAACACCAAGTACATGATGTTAATCATTTTCTGCCTTGGTTCTTTAGGTAACGACATTTACGCTTTATTTTATTAAGTGAATTAAATTAATTTGAATCAAAAAGCTATCCAGCTTATTTACCTTGCATTGCACTAATCATTCTGCTATACACTTGATTCAATTGCGTTAAATTATCAGCCAACTGTGTCATTTGCTCTTTTGTTCTTGCAGCTTCATGCACTGTAGAACTCATTGAAGTTGACATCTCTTTTAAACTACCATAGAAATGGTTCATTTCATCCATCGTCTTACCCATAGATAAAAACTGATTGTTCAAATTCTTCAAGCCTTCTGTTGAACTATTGATCATACCTAAATTGTTAGATACATCTTGTACTGTTTTTTGTACGCTATTCAATGCATGTACCAATTCAGTGGCATCTACTTTGCCCCCGCCTACTGCACTTGTTGGATGGTCGACTGGAGGAGGAGGCAAAAATGCATAAATGACAAATATACCTGCTTCCGTCGTCAAGCCTACAATCAATGCCCAGTCTGCCCAAGACAGGTGGATGATTTTAGCCAAAGCACCAATGATAACTACAGCAGCACCTAAAGAGATGACTACGTTTACGATCTTATTTGTTTTTTCTGAAATTGTTTTTGCCATTAGGAAAGATTATAAAAAAATTAAAAAGTTTGTTGATAGGTTGGTTTCGATCCTTAATTAATCCTAGGTGCCATAGATAATACACATCTAAATCCAATATAAGATTTAGCAGTGTCTTGATATTCATAATTGCGAGAACTTACTTGACAATTGTAAGCAATGTCTTTCCAAGAGCCTCCTCTAACTACTTTTCTTTTCATTAAGATTGGATCATTGTCTTTTGCATTGTATTGAACATCTGGACTAAAGTCGCCAATGAAATTAGCACTTCCTTCATAGAAGACGGAGCTTGTCCATTCAGCTACATTACCAGACATGTCATACAATCTGAAATCATTTTCTGTATAAGATTTAACCTTAGTTGTGTAGATATTGTCATTCTTTGTATCTCCGCCAAAATAATCTCCTCTTCCTGGTTTGAAATTCGCTAACAAGCGGCCTTCTTTTGTTTTTGTATAAGGAGACCCCCAAGGATACATTGCATTCGTTTTTGAATTTCCTCTTGCAGCATATTCCCATTCAGCTTCTGTAGGTAATCGATAAATTCCATCAATTTTTTGATCTTGTCTTCCTGGTCTTCCTGCATAGTAGTCACTGTTATTCGTTCTCCAATGTGTAAATGCAACTGCTTGTTTCCAAGTCACACCAACTACTGGATAATCATTGTATGCCGAATGGCTAAAATACAATCTTGTCAATGGTTCATTGTAAGAATAAGAGAAATCACGCATCCATACTAAAGTATCCGGATAAACTGGCTGACTTACCGTAATGATATAATCACTCAAAGATTGTTCTAACCCTTTTGACGCTTTTGCTGCCGCTTTTAAATCGACAAAGGAATATTTATAAACTAATTTATTAGGATCCAATTCGATTCTTCCTTGAATACGATTGTCTGGACTTAATAATAGTTCATTTAATCTTTCTAAAACTGCTCTACTATTTTGATTGATCCTTGTAGCTCTTGCCCAATCAACTCGAATTGTATCTTCATTCTGATTGATACCACCGCCATAAATAGCTAGGTATTTTAATGAATCAGCTACGTATCTTACGAATCTTCTATATTGTTCATTGGTAACTTCTGTTCTATCCATCCAGAAATTTTGAACAGATACTAATTTCTTTCTATTAACCATAGAAAAGTCCATTTGCTCATCACTTGCACCCATGTAAAAGGAGCCACTTGGGATAGATACCGTATTTGGATCCATACGCTTGTTTTTACTATTTCGCTTGTCCTTTTTAGGTGGAGCAAAAGCGATTACAGCAAGCGAGAGCACTAAAATACATAGGGCTACAATAGGAAAATTGATCTTTCTATTTTTTAAAAATGGTATCATATTGATTTAGAACGATTTTTTTTACAAAAAATTACATTTTTAGGTGAAAAATTAGCCTTTTATTATTGGCAAAGTCTAAGCTAAAAGCCTTGAGTTGCACCTGATTTGAGTGGTGCAAATTAACACATAAGATGTTAGATATTTGCTAAAATCTGGTCCACGCTGAATAAGGCAGGCGAACAGGTCTTATTTTTGCAGATAAAATATTGATTATCAATATTTAATTTGCGATTCAGCAAAGGGATCTCTCTCTTTTGAACTGGGCTATTTAGGCGGATAGTATGGGGTAAAAATGGCTTAAGTAATACAGGAATATTCTGTTGCACCGTTGACCCCATCCCCACAAGCTCAACGGGACCTTCGGACAGCATAAAAAACGTTTGGGCCCAATGCCCAAATGAACCAGGATATTGAATAAGGTTTCTACGGATCGTAGCAATCATCTTTTCGGCATGTTTAACCCAGTTTGGCTGCTCAAAAACAAGCCCTAAATAAACTAAACTATGGCAGATTAAAGCGTTACCACTAGGCTGAGCGCCATCATAGCTTTCCTTTTTTCGAAGAATGATGTCTTGTTGATACGCCGCGGTATAATAAAAATATAATCCTTCTTCGTCAATAAAATGGACAAGTGTATAGTCCATCCATTTTTTAGCCTTCATCAAATAGTCACTCTCTCCACTCACTTCTTGCAATTGAATATAGGCTTGAATCAAATTCGCATAATCATCTAAAAAAGCGGGCGTTTTGGGTACCCCATTGACCGCACTGTGAAAAACATACCCTTCAGTGGCATGGAATAAATGGGCTTCGATCCAATCCATACATTTTATTGCAGCTTGCTTATACGACTCGTTTCCGGTTGCTGCATAAATTTTGCAGAAGCCAACAACCAACATGCAGTTCCATCCTAGAATAACTTTATGATCTAAGGATGGGCGTATTCTTTTTGACCTTAATTCAAAAAGTTTTTGTTGCTCTTTTTGAAAATCCGGTTCCCACTCCTGCTCTATATCGGATTGGGTCCAAAGAATATTAGTATGTTCCCAATTACCCTGTTCTGTAATTTGATAATAGTTGCAAAATGATTCAAATAAATTCGGATCAACAATCGCTTTAATTTCATCATAAGTCCAAGTATAGAACTTTCCTTCTATCCCTTCTGAGTCTGCATCTAAGGCTGCGTAATAGCCTCCTTTTCCATTGAATAATTCTCTTTGTAAAAAGTTGAAAGTAGCATCAATAACATTTAAATAAACTGTCTTTTTAGAAATCTGATACGCTTCTGCAAGCACACCTAGTAAGAGTGCATTGTCGTACAACATTTTTTCAAAATGAGGTGCTTGCCACATTGCATCTACACTATACCTAGAAAAGCCTCCACCTAAATGATCGTAAATACCGCCTTGAATCATTTTATCAATCGATCTTAATGCATGCACAATAGAGGCTTGATCTTTATTTTGAAAATAATTTCTAAATAAAACTTGAATCGAAAATGTTTGAGGAAATTTTGGTGCTGCACCAAATCCTCCCCATTGGGTATCTGCATTATGCAAAATCCTTTGCGCAATCAATTGAAATTCTTCTTTGGTTGCTACTATTTGTTGTTCCCCATTATTTAAATCAGCATCTACTTGTGCCTTGATATTGGTTTGTAGAAGATGCTGGGTAAGATGAGTTGCCTGTTCTTCTAGTTTAGATCTATTATTTAGATAAGCATTTTGAACACCTTTTAAAACATCTATCCAAGATGCCCTGTTTTGCATTGCAATAGGCGGAAAATAAGTGCCTCCATAAAATGGTTGTCCATTGGGAAGTAAGAAAATATTTAATGGCCAACCGCCAGATCCAGTCATAGCTTGCAGTGCATCCATATAAATATGATCTACATCAGGACGTTCTTCTCTATCTACTTTTACATTGATAAAATGTTCATTCATATAGGCAGCCACCTGCTCGTCTTCAAAACTTTCACGCTCCATTACATGACACCAATGACATGCAGCATAACCAATACTTAACAATATTGGCTTGTCCGCCTGCTTTGCATTTGTAAATAAATCCTCGGACCATGGCTTCCACTGCACAGGATTATGCGCATGTTGCAACAAATAGGGGCTGGTCTCTTTTAATAAATCGTTGGTGAATTTTTTACTTGCACTCATAGTAGTGCAATTTACTTTATTTCTTTTTAGCTACTTGGGCTAAATATTGATCAAGTCCAGCAAACATACTAGATACTTGAGGGCTAGGAACTTTAATATCTAACTTTAGTCCAGCATCTTCTATAGCCTTGCAAGTATTAGAACCAAATGCAGCAAGGGTTATGCCATTTTGAACAAAATCAGGTTGATTATCATATAAACTTTTTAGACCACTAGGCGTAAACAAACAAATAATATCAAATTTGTTCTCTTTCAATAAAGGCTTAATATCACTACTTACTGAGCGATACATGTACGCAAGGTCGAATGTGCATCCATGGTCTTTTAACCAGTTCACAATTTCATTATCCTGTTGATTCTCGCTACATACATAAAGAAACTGTTCGTTTGCTTTATGCTTATTCAATACATCGAATAATTTTTTATTAGTGCCGTCTGCTCCAAAGAAAACTTTACGTTTTCTATACATGATGAATTTTTGCAAATACAAAGCAACAGACTCCGTGATACAAAAATATTTTGTATCCTGGCTAATGTTGACTTTTAATTCATCACAGGTTCTAAAGAAATGATCAATCGCATTTTTACTTGTAAAAATTGCAGCAGTGTAAGAAGGGATTTCTATTTTCGTTTTTCTAAACTCTTTCGCACCAATTGGCTCTAATTCAATAAAAGGTTTAAAAAATAAAGTCACATTGTACTTTCTTTCTAAATCAAAATAAGGTGACTTTTCACTTTCAGGTCTTGCTTGTGAAATAAGAATTTTCTTAATGGTCTTAGTTGCAGTTCCTTTTTTGTCTCCACTCATTTCTTTTGCCATTTTACGCTTTCTACTTTAGTAAGTACCTCCAAAATATTGAACTATAAATTTATACAAAATCAATAGTGGCAGTATTTCGAAAGCACAAAGGTAAAGAAAAAAGTGAAAGGAAGAGATATGTAATTTATTCCTAACAGATGTTAATGAAAAAAGGTACCTATAAAGCACCAGGAGTAACATTAAAAAACTAGCTCCTCCAATAGCATAAACATGCAAGAAAGGCTTTGCAAAAGCCAATATTAAAATGAATGGAATGAGTAAGACACCCAATACTTTATTGATCATGAAGACCACGAAAATATAGGTCTGAACTAGGTCCTTTGTGTTAAACACATAGCCTGCAATTGTTAAACAAATAAATTTACCAGTATACAAGCCAGTGAAAAATAAACACATGTAAAAATACCCTTCCCAGAAATTAATAGGTAGCAGGTGGTCATTAAAAATAATGAGTGTTGAGAACAAAGAAAAGCTCATTATAAAACTCATATTCAAGACCAAGGATGCAACACTATTTTGCAAAAGTTGTTCCCTATTTTGCAACATCCTTAATGAAGACTGACTGAACTGACTAAATAGCTTTGGAATGTATTGCGGAAAAATATTGATGATAAAACCATATAATAATAGCAAAGCAATGATTGCATAAAAAAGTATGTCTTTATCGGGCAATGAAAATTTTTGCTCAATCTTATATAAAACATCTCCTGCATTTGCTAGGGTAGATTTTTGATTATACAATTGATAAACATTCTTTTTTTGTGCATAATAAGTTTTATACAATCGTAAAATATTAAAACTACTATCTCTCGGGTCTCTTGGAATTGATTGCAGGTACCAAGCATCTGCTTGGATAAATGATTTAGGGACAACCGGGATGTATTTCAACCACAATGTGTCTTTAACTAAAAGGGTATCCTGTAAACTATTAATGGAATCAGTCGAAAACAATGCAGTGTCCTTTTGATTTGCTTGCTTCACAGATGTAAAGCTGGACAATACAAAAAGTCCAAGTAGGAAAAGGGGAAGTTTCTTTAATAAGGCTAACATCTGCTGCAAAAATAAGTATACTAATTCAGAATTAAAGAACAATGACTAGCTTTGTTCTAATTCTACTTATGGCAGGTATCTATTTACATATTCCATTTTGCAAAAAAGCATGTCATTATTGCAATTTCCATTTTTCAACACAGACAGAACATATTCAATCCTTTGTAGAAGCAATTATCCAAGAAATTAGACTGCAAAAAGGATATTTAGACCAACCCATTGAGACAATCTATTTTGGAGGAGGTACCCCTTCCCTTCTTAATGCAGGTCAATTAAAGGCAATAATAGAAGCTGTTTATACGCATTTTAAGGTTGCGCCAGCAATCGAATGCACACTAGAAGCGAACCCCGATGATATTGATAGCAACAAATTGAATGAATGGAAACATGCTGGAATCAACAGATTAAGCATTGGAATTCAAAGTTTTCAGGCAGATGCTTTAAGCTGGATGAATCGAGCGCATAGCGTTGAGCAATCTCATAATGCAATAAAATTGGCACAGGAAGTAGGGATTCATAATATTAGTATCGACCTAATTTATGGCACGCCTACTTTAAGTAACAAAGGGTTAATGACAGATTTAGATTGGATTGAAAAATACCAAATAAAACACGTCTCCTGTTATGCTTTAACTGTAGAAGATAAAACAGCCTTAAAAAAACTAATTGAAAAGCAACAATTAGAAGACGTGGACCCTGAAAAACAAGCAGTTCACTTTGAACTATTAACTGCAAGGTTGAATCAAATGGGCATGGAGCATTATGAGATTTCTAATTTCGCAATGCCTGGTTATAGAAGCAAACATAATAGCAATTATTGGTCTGGCGTTACCTACTTGGGACTTGGCCCTTCTGCACATTCCTTTAATGGCGCATCAAGACAATGGAATATCGCTCATAATGCGTTGTATATCCAAAGCTTAAAGAAGGAGGAATTGAATTTCGAGATCGAATATTTATCTGATGCGAATCGATACAACGAATATATGATGACCAGCTTAAGAAGAATAGAGGGGTTTGACCTTGGAATCATTGAGCAGAAATTTGGAACCAGCTATCTAGAACATACAAAGCGCACATTAGATGAATTTAAATCCAAAAACTATTTTCAACAAATTGAAAATAATATTGCATTAAAAAATTCAGCAAAATTTTTAGCAGATGGAATAGCTTCTGATTTTTTTATACTAGAAACTGCTCTATAGTCTTAAAAGTGGTAGCAGGATCAGCACCTTCCCATAAAATTTG
>JACCDO010980131.1_pt1 | contig 36677 bp, 41 predicted proteins | sample 7446101 | NCBI WGS metagenome assembly JACCDO01 (sample SAMN15323440, study PRJNA562643) | freshwater metagenome | isolation source: river surface water | place: USA:Blue River Watershed | collected 2017-08-16 | reverse complement strand
TTGAAAAACAGATCCCTGAGCAAGCTGCAGCGTTCAACATCAGCGAAGCCGAAGTGATTAAAAACATCATGTTGAAAGATACGGTCGACGGCGAGTTCACAACAACCGAAGACGTGGCAAACGTCATTGCCTTTCTAGCGGGCTTTGAGAGCAATGCACTCACCGGCCAATCCGTGGTTGTAAGCCACGGCTGGAGCATGCACTAAGCCTAGAGAACGTTATGCGCCCGGGCGTCTGAACACCAGCTTATCTTCAGTTGAGACGTCTGCGGCAAAAGCGTAACCCTCTGCATCAAACTTCTTAAGCCCCTCGGGCTTTGTAATGCGGTTTTCAATCGCAAAACGCGCCATCAGTCCACGCGCGCGCTTTGCATGAAAACTCACCACCTTCCACGCGCTGCCCTTGCCATCTTGAAACACGCACTGAATCACGCGCGCTTTCAGCTGCTTTAAATCAACAGATTTGAAATACTCTTCGGAGGCGAGATTCACGATAATCGGAGCCTTGTCTTTTGCAAGGCGCTCGTTTAGATACGGAGCAATCGTCTTTGCCCAGAACTGATACAAGTTGGCACCGCCTGGGTTTTCAAGCTTTGTCCCCATCTCTAAACGGTAGGGCTGCATTAAGTCCAATGGTCTCAGTACGCCATATAAACCGCTCAGAATTGCTACATGCTCTTGCGCCCACTCGAGGTCCTTGGGTTTTAGCGTCGCGGCCTCCAGCCCCTCGTAAACGTCACCATTGAAAGCCAAAATCGCCTGCCTCGAATTGGCCTGAGTAAAACTAGGCTTCCATGACGCGTAACGATCGACGTTAAGCTTGGCCAAGGCGGGACTCAAATCCATCAACTCGCTGACCTCTGCGGCCGAGCGAGTCTTCAGCACTTTGATCAAGGCGGCGGCCTCTTTAACAAAAAGAGGTTGTGTGTGGGTCTGCACATTCAAGGCTGAGTCGTAGTCGAGCTTTTTGGCGGGCGATAGGACGAAGAGCATGGCTGAGGTCTCGCTAAATAGGTAGAACCAAAGAACTAAGACCCCTAGTTTACTGGCTGACTGACCAGATTCTGCTAGAATTGCGAGCTGGACCCAGTGCTCGCGGTTTCCAAACCGCATCCCGGAGAGGTGGCAGAGTGGTCGAATGTACCTGACTCGAAATCAGGCGTGGGTGCAAATCCACCGTGGGTTCGAATCCCACCCTCTCCGCCAAGTCAAACAGATCAAGCACCTGCGGGTGCTTTTTTTCTTTTATATGTCTCTCGCTGTGACAATTTGTTGCACTTCCATGCTTGTGGGCAAGGTGGGAACTTGAGACAATTTCCATCTAATTGTTTTGGAATTACCTAGGTGGAAGCGCGAATCATTGCTTTGGAAAAGTTTGCTGTGGACACTCGCGAACATCTGACCCGTATCGAAACGCGACTAAACACGTTTGCCACGAAAGAGGATTTGCATCGTGAACTGCATAGCATGACGTGGAAGCTCTTTAGTGGAGCGCTGACGGGTGCCACCGCCTTGGTTGGCTTGGTTTACTGGATGGCTCGCAACATCCCCTACTCCCACTAAGCTCGCTAAGCAAGTGCAACAGACTTTATCTGAGCCCAGACCACGACACCAGTGCTGAGTCCAAGGTTTGCCAATGCCTTGCGTGTGACGCGCGCTAGAAGTCGCTGGTCTTGGTGTCGAATCGTCACCAAACAACCGCCTGGATGTATATCATCATCAATGCTTTCAATCACACCCACGATTTTGTTCTGTATCGAACTGTCCTTGGGCTCGGTGAGAGCAAGGCTGACATCATTTGCATGAATATGCACACGTACTTCGCTCCCAATCGCAAGATCTTTTTGCCGCACCCATAAGATCGTTCCACTCACGTCGATTCCGGTTAGGTGATAACGGCTGTCGTGCTCCATGACACGCCCCGTCAACACGGCGCCAGCATCCGCTCCTAGGTCCAGAGCAAAGGCAGAGTCGGATAGCACCTCTCCGACAGTGCCTTGAGCACTCACTTGACCATTCTTAAGCATCACGACGTAATCAGCAAGACGCGTGAGCTCTTCCATAGAATGCGTGACATACAGAACTGGAATACTCAGCTCACGGTGTAACTTTTCTAGCCAAGGCAAAATCTCTTGGCGGCGGGCAATATCTAATGAGGCGAGTGGCTCGTCCAGCAAGAGAAGCTGTGGCTGCGTGGCCAACGCACGTGCAATCGCGACTCGCTGGCGCTCTCCTCCAGACAGACTGGATGTATTGCGGCTTGCTAAGTGCTCAATGCCCAGCAGCACCGAAGCAGCTTTGAGCGCTGCCTCTCCTTCCGGCTTACCAGCACGCCTGATTCCATAGTTCAAGTTCTCTCGCACATTTAAGTGCTCAAACAGACTCGCCTCTTGAAATACATATCCCAAATCGCGCTTCCAAGTCGGAACCCACTGCGCCGTTATATCGTCTTGCCAGACATGCTTACCAAGGGCTACGACTCCTTCCGCCCGCTCGAGGCCAGCGACGCAACGCAGGACTGTGGTTTTCCCAGAACCCGACGGGCCAAAAAGCACCGTAACGCCTTTGCTCGGCAGCTCTAGGGCTAACTCCAAGGAGAAGTCAGGCCTCTTTAACGAGAGTGCGAGACGAAGTGAGTCAGCGCTCATGATAAGAGCGTCCTATCCGAGCGCTTTTTTAGCCGCGATAAACACAACAACACTACGAAAGAAAACACCACCATCCCCGCAGCAAGCCAATGGGCTTGGCTGTATTCCATCGCCTCAACATGACCAAATATCTGTGTGGATACCACGCGTGTTTCGCCGGGGATATTTCCACCAATCATCAGCACGACGCCAAATTCACCCACCGTATGCGCAAAGGTCAATACTGTCGCAGTCAACAGCCCGGGCTTGGCTAACGGCAAAGCAATAGAAAAAAACGCATCGAGTGGGCTTGCACGTAAGGTCGCAGCAACCTCGAGTGGTCGTTGGCCAATCGCCTCAAATGCGTACTGAATAGGCTGGACAGCAAAAGGCAGCGAAAAAATAATAGAGCCCAACACGATGCCGGTGAAAGAGAAGGACAAGAGGCCCAATCCCAAAGACTCAGTAAAGATGCCGATCCAGCCCTGCGGACCAAGTAACGTTAACAAGTAAAAACCCAAAACAGTGGGTGGCAGTACCAACGGTAAGGTGACGGCGGCACCGATCGGAGCTCGCCATTTCGAGCGAGTTTGTGACAACCACCAAGCGAGTGGTGTCGCAACAATCAATAAGATGACGGTTGTGAAGGCCGCGAGCTTAAGCGTCAAGGCGATTGCTTGCCACGCGTCGGAATTGATCGCGCTTATCATCGCGTGATACACCTGATGTCAGAACAGAATGGACCGATTTTACAGGTCATAGCCGTAGGAGAGAATAATCTCCCTGGCCTTATCGCTGCGCAAATACTGCATAAAAGACTGCGCAGCGACGCTTGTCCGAGCATTCGCTAGCAATACGGCGTCCTGTTTAATTGGATCATGCAGAGCAGACGGCACAATCCAACCCGATCCGTCCTTAATTTTTCCGCCCTCAACCACCTGCGCGAGTGCTACAAAGCCGAGCGCTGCATTACCGGATGACACGAACTGAAAAGCCTGCGCAATATTTGATGCCTCGACAATCTTGGGGGCTAAGCCAGTAGACACGTTCAGTCTATCCATCACTTGCAGGGCAGCCGCACCATATGGTGCAAGCTTCGGATTTGCAATCGCAATTTTGGCGAATTGCGCAGTCATAAGTACTGCACCTTTATCGTCAACGAAGTTCGGCCTCTTACTCCACAACACCAATCTTCCTGTAGCGTAGGTAAACCGTGACCCTGCGACACCCAGCCCCTCTTTCTCTAATTTTGCAGGCGTTTCACTATCGGCAGCGAGCAACACCGCGAAAGGCGCGCCGCTCCTTATCTGAGCATAGAACTGCCCTGTTGCACCAAATGAGAGAATCGCCTTGTGTCCCGTATCATGCTCGAAGGCTTGAGCGATCTGCCTCATCGGCGCAGTAAAGTTTGATGCGACAGCAACGCTCACCTGATCGGCGTTAGCCTGTGTCGATAGGCCCAGCGCCGCGATTAAGAGCAAACTATGTCGGATGTTTTTTCGCATCATCGAGAACGCACGACAGTCAACATGATCGCAAGCATTAACGCACATCCACAACTAAAGACATACAGCATCCCTGGCCCACCCAATCGCATTAACGCACCGGCTACCACAGGGCCCAAAGCAGCTCCGACGCTATAGACAATTAAGACGACAGCGGAGGCGCCAACGCGCCTTTCGTCTTGCACGCGATCATTGGATAGACCCGAGGCCAAACCATACAACGTAAATTGAATTGCACCCAAACCGATCGCAAACAAAAGCATTAACCAATAAGGCCAGTTGACCCAACCCCACATCAAAGTGGTAATTCCTGCAAAGATCAGAGCGTTACGACGGACGAGTTTCGCTCGATCGACGCGGTCTGATAGCCAACCCATTGGCCACTGCGCGAGCAGTCCTGCCACAACGGTGATTGCCGTGTAAAAGACGACCTGTCGAGTGCTAAATCCCTGATCGGCCGCATACACGGCTGCCAATCCATAAAAAGACGCAGAAATATTGCCGGAAAAAAATGCGGTAATGAGCGCCAAAGGCGCAGTCTTCAAAAAATATCTCAGGTCCACGGGAGTAGGAAGCTGCATGACGGGTGGCTTTAGCTTCGCTAATAGTATGGGCAATAAACTCAGCGCTTGGCACAGCGCGACAAAGATGAGTATCCTCAAGTCGAGCGTGGGATACAGCGTAATCGCAAGCTGTCCGAGCGCGGTGCCGCTGCTCGACATCACCAGATAGACCGACATCACACGACCACGATGGGTGTTTTGGGTTTGCGCATGCAGCCAACTTTCCACCACGATGTATTGAATTGACATGGCTATGCCGACGACAAGACGAAGCCCAATCCAAATCGGAAGTGAATCAAACAGACTTTGAGAAAGCACCGAGCAAATCGATACGACAGCTGCCGTAGCGCAGGCACGAATATGTCCGACCTGAAGAATCAAGTAGTTACCGACTCGAGCGCCTATGCACAAGCCAACGTAATAGGCCGAGATCAGCGCACCAATCCACACGGCACTCACCGATTCGGATGACAGTTTTAGTGCAATGTAGGTATTGAATAGCCCCGTACTGACCAACATCAGTAAGGTCGCTATGTAGAGAGAGGGGAAAGAGGCGAAAGTTGAAATCATTTAGTACAACTGACTTTCGCCTCTTGTTTGTCGTTAATCATGACGCGCGAACAGCGCGCCGGGTTCACAACTATTGTTGTGGGATTGATCCGATACGCACTTTCCCTGGCTGATCCAACAAAGCGGCAGCGATCGTGCGTCGGTGCTCGGCAGCAGTACCGCCTCGCAAACTCCACGAAGCAACACGACGATACCAAAGATTTAGATCAAAATCACGGATAAAACCCATGCCGCCGTGAATCTGCTGAGCCGAGCGCACCACCATCATGCACTGCTCATTACCAAATGATTTCGCTTGGGCTACATTCACGCGGTAGGGCAGCTTCTGATCCATACGCCATAGCGCTTCACGCGATAACATCGTGGTGCCATCAATCGCGTTCACCATGTTCGCACAGAGATGCTGAATGGCTTGGAAGGCACCAATAGGTTGGCCGAAGGCCTCACGCTGTTTCGCGTGCGCAACAGCCATATCCAATGTCCGACGCCCAGCACCGGCCATCATGGATGCATATAACACCGCAGAAAGATCCATCACTTCAAGGGCAACTGCATTGCCTGCATCAGGCTGTCCGATGCGTGCTGATAATGGTACGCGAACGTTATCGAACTTCAGATTTGACTCACCATCTTTTGCCATTGACACCAAGGCTTCACTTGAGAGCCCTTTGGTATCTGTTGGCACCAGTACCGCGCCTAGCTTGCCCGATGCCTGAACGTCGCGATAGAGCACAAGGCAAAGTTGAGATGCTCGGTAGCTACCAACGAAGCTCTTTACGCCATTCAACACCAACTCATTTCCCTCGGTACGCCCCTCTAAAACGATCGAGTCAGTCGTCCAGCGTCCATTTTTCTCAGCGACCGCATGGCTCAAAATCAATTCGCCCGCCAGCACACCCTGCAGTAACTTTTGCTGTTCGGCGCTTCCATGACGATCGATCACCATCGCAGGAACCATTGTTGAATGAAGCGGAATAGGTGCAATGTGATAACCAGCCAATTCAAAGAGCAAGCCTAGATAGGTAAGCGGCAAGGCCTCGCCCCCGTTCTTTTCAGACAAGCAGAGCTGTAACCAACCATTTTCTGCAAACTTAGCCCAAAGCGAAGGCGAGTACTGCAACGCATCGGTCTCAATCTTACGCACTAAGGCTGAGGAACACTCCCCGGCTAAAAACTCAGAAGCAGCTTCTTTGATCTGTACTTCTTGATCGTCAAGCAAAATATCCATTATCGATTCACCTATTCTTTATTTCGCTGCGCGGGGCAAGCCTAAACCAACACGTGCGACTTGATCTCGCATCACCTGGACACTGCCGTGGTTGATGGTGGACTGGTAGGCACCCAAAATGTTGTGTGCAAAAATACCCTTCTCAATTGCATCTGGCGAACCCTGCATCAACTGCGCATAGGGGCCAAGAATCTGACTAATCGCCTCGGTTGTACGTACGCTATGCTCAGGTGCAAACACTTTTTCTGCAGAGCCCTCGTAGGTGAACTTGCCGCCGTTCTGCTCGATACTAATACTACGCATCGTCATCAAACGACAGACCTCGGCCTCGGTCCACATCTCTGCGACTTTATCGCGTACCTGTGCATCTTCGCGCAATGAATTTTGCAATTCACCGTCACCATGCAACCAGTTGACGATATCTTCGTCGCGCATAACCGATATCAAGTAGCGCCATGCACCAACGCGGTCCAAGTTAAGCCCGCGACGTGCGACCTCCCAACCACCGCCTTCCTCGCCTAGCAGGCACGAGGCTGGCACCTCGACATCGTCAAAGAACACTTCGTTGGTACGCTCTTCACCATAGGTTGTGCCAAAAGGAGCGGGCGGATCATTTTGTACGGTCCAAAGCGGACGAACCGTCATACCAGGCATACCCATTGGTACTAGCAGGATAGACAGGCCACGGTGTCTGACCGAGTCAGGATCGGTGCGGCACATCAGAAAGATATGCGTCGCATTTTGAGCGTTAGTCGTGTAAATCTTTTGACCAGTGATGATGTACTTATCACCCACGCGCTTAGCGCGGCAGCGAATACCTGCCAAGTCTGTTCCGCAACCCGGTTCGCTGTAGCCCTGACAGAAAATGATTTCACGTTTGATCGCACCCGGCACGAACTCTTTCTTTTGTGCCTCAGTACCAAAGGATAGGATCGCAGGTGCACCAGTGCCACCGCCAAGCGTGATGCCGGTGTAACGATAAAACTCTTCTTCAATCACAAACTGTGCAGTCCGGTTTCCCCCACCACCACCGAACTCGGTTGGCCAGCTCCAAGCAAACCATCGTTTTTCGTTAACCGTGTCAAAAAATTTGCGGATGGCGGGTCCCCATCCCTCCCCTCGCTTACCCGCCATATTTTCGGCGCGCACTTCCTCCGTGAAGTGCTTCTCTAAAAATTCGCGCACAGTTGCACGCAGTTGCTCTTCTTCAGCAGTGAATAAGAAATTCATCGACGACCCTTTCGTAGACGGAAACAACAGAGACCATAGCCAAGTTACAGCAACGGTGATTTAACGACTGATCGGAAAATTGAATCACAAAAATGACCTGCGCCGTATAAAAAACACGGCGCAGACCCAAGTATTACCACCAGATGGAATTATTTAAGGAGCAGGTTGCATAGCTACCGCAAGCGCACTACCGGAAGAGTGACCAGATCCACCAGACGGCGCACCCCAACACAATCAGTACTGCCCAAGCTCGTTGGTCATTTTTAACTAGATCTGGACCAGGCCCAGGTATGGTCCCGGTCAGCATCGGCGAAGCCATGTTGCGGAGCCGCAAAACGCTGATTGCTGCGATCAGCGCCACATGGCCGACAACGATCCAGAGATACAACTCCCCGAAAAATTCATGCAAGTTTTCAACAAACTTTCCGCCGAAGTCGTTATTCACCAAATAGCCCGAACCGACCAACGGCAGAACTAACACCAGAAGACTGAGCACCACTGCCGCCATGAGCAAGTTCTGCCCTTGCTTCCATGGGATCGCTCCGACACCACGGGCTTTTTTAACGTCATCGAGCCACGCACCTGTGCCAGCCAGCTTACCAAAGAGTAATTTGAATCGAACATGTTTGGGACCAACAACACCCCAAACAATTCGAAAACCAAGCAAGCCCAACATGGTGTAACCCAACGCGACATGCACGCCGCGCAGCCGTTCGAAGTCTGCGGTGACATAGGCCCCCAAAAAAGACAGTGCGAATAACCAATGAAAGGTTCTAGTGGCCATGTCATTCACACGCCTCGTGCCATTGGAGGTAGTGACTTTGATCGCTGATTGATTAAGCGTAATACTCATTTCGGTATCCTCACAAACTTGTCGTTGTAATTTCCTCGCTCTGCCGTCGTGTGACAAGCTGAGCAATTAGCCGCACTTTTTATGCTCGGCCGCAGCCATACTTCAGCCTCAATCTTTCGATGTTCGCGTACAAACCATGCAGCATTGGTGATCCGATCATCTCGCGGTTCCTCGCGCACCTTCTTATAGGTTCCGGCTAGCGGCTCAAGCCATTTCAAAATCTCCAGCACATCGGCTGCCTCTAGCGATGCATCAACACCAAAGTGCGTGTCCAAACCACCTAGCAAGCTACGCCATGACGCCGCAGGCAATAGGGCTGGCGGATACGCAAGATGGCAAGACGCGCACTCAGTTCGATACTTCTCGGAGATGGTCGCAGGAAGCAGATCTTTGGACCCTCCGGCAGTCGCGGAGATTCCACCTAAAGCGGCAAAAAACACCACACTGACAATGCCCATCACAATTACACGTCTCATGGCTTCAGCGCCAACAAAAATGCAACGACATCGGATTTTTCGGCGGGTGTGCATTCACGCGACAAGACGTCCTTGCAATTGCGTCGAAACCACTTATCCACGCGCGCCGAATCCGTCAACGCCGTGGGATTGGCACTGGGAGCTAAAGGATCTATAGACTTGCCCGTGCTTGCATGCTTGGTCACGACAGTGGGCGATTCGCCATGACAAGACGCGCAGGTCCACTTCGAACCGTGCGTGGTATTGAAAAACAATCGCCCTGCCTCTGCACTACCTGATCGACCAGCCGCAGCTTCAAACCGCCGCAATTGATCTGCTGGCGTTGTGTCTCCCGCGTAGCTGTTCGCAGCACTTACGGCGACCATCGCAAAGCCAAGGCACTGAATGACGTGTTTCAACATCAAAAGACTCCACAATTAAGTATCTATGGCGTCATCATGATTCACGGCTGTTGTACCTATGCTGAACCGTTCGTTCATATTCGGTTCATCTTACGGAAGGCACAATAGCGTCATTCATTGTGCAGAAAATCTATGACAAAGATGATTGCAAAAACCAAGACCAGCCAACGCCTTGCGACGACCGTCCTGTGGCTCTCGGCGCTCGCGCCCCTGCATTCGGCGACGGCCAGCGCTGGCGACCATCAGCGCGCCACCCAAGCAGTCGAATCTGGGGAGATTCTGCCATTACGAAAGATTCTTGAACGCATCGAACCGACCCATCCCGGGCAAGTACTTGAAGTGGAACTGGAACAGAAAAAGGGGGTGTGGATATATGAGCTTAAAATTCTGAAAACAGGTGGTCGTTTGCAAAAAATAAAGGTTGATGCCAAAACCGGTGTCATCATCTCTGACAAGGAGCGCTAGGCGATGCGCCTATTGGTTGTAGAAGACGACGCGACGTTGCAGCGCCAACTTGTAGAAGCCCTCTCGGCAAATGGCTATGCCGTCGACGTTGCTAGCGATGGGCGCGAGGCCTTGTATCTTGGTCAGGAGCAGGAATACGACGCCGTCATACTGGACGTTGGCTTACCCCTGATGGATGGCATTTCGGTATTACGCAAGTGGCGCACTGCGCAACGTTCGATGCCTGTGCTGATTCTCACCGCACGTGACGACTGGCATGACAAAGTGTCTGGCATTGACGCTGGAGCTGATGACTATGTCACAAAGCCATTCCACCTGCAGGAGTTGCTCGCCCGCCTACGCGCACTCATTCGTCGAGCAAGTGGTGTGGCAGACGCCACCTTGCGCTGCGGTAACTTAGAACTTGACACGCGCACCGGCCGAGTGTCTTGCGAAAATGAAGTGATCTCGCTGACGAGTCATGAATTCAAAATTCTCTCGTATCTTATGCATCATCTTGATGAGGTTGTCTCACGCAGCGATCTCACAGAACATATTTACGCGCAAGATTTTGATCGAGACTCAAACACAATTGAAGTCTTAATTGGCCGCTTGCGCAAAAAGCTTCCTGATGGATTGATACAGACGGTTCGAGGAATGGGCTATCGCATGAGCACGGTTCAAAGCTAAGCATGCCCAAACATCTTTTTCATGGGTGGCGCGACTCACTGACTTTACGTCTCTTCGGCGGTACTGCGCTTTGGATCGCGGTCGCGTTAGGACTCACTACCGTGGCACTCGACAGCCTGTTTAAAGAGCAAGCCACTCGACAATTTGAGCAACAACTGCAGTCCTACTTGTATCAGGTCGTTGCATCGCTAGAGCTTGATGCGCAAGGCAATCCAACTGTTCCAAATATTGGCGGTGACCCTCGTTACAACCGTCCGGAATCGGGACTTTATTGGCAAATTAACGATATCAACGGCACAACGCTACTGAAATCTCGCTCTCTCTGGGACACCAGAATTAGCGTGCCTGATGATCGACTCGGGACCGGTGATATACATTTTCATGAGCTCTTGGGACCTGCGCAACAACGTTTGTTGATTGCCGAGCAGATACTCCGAATCTCCGATCCTTTAAACAAGCAGCTGAGGGTGATCGTCGGCTCAGAAACTCAAGAACTAGCAAGAGCTATTCAAACGTGGCAACGTTCACTGAGTATTTTTATCGGGATCCTTTTTCTGAGCCTTGTGATAGCCGCGTTGGCGCAAGTCGCTTTTGGTTTGCAGCCGTTGCGTCGACTGCAGCGCTCGGTCAATCACCTACGTGAGGGCAAAGCGACTCGGATCACAGGAACATTCCCGACCGAGCTGAAACCATTAGTCGATGACTTCAATGCAGTCATTGACGCGAACCAGAAAATTGTCGAGCGCGCTCGTCACCAAGCAGGAGATTTAGCCCACTCGATTAAGACTCCAATATCGGTCATGATCAATGCTTTACAGACCGAGAGCACGCGATCTAGTCACGACGCAGCGTTCGTGCGGTCATTGGAGGAGCAGTTAGAACAATTACAGCGACAAGTGCAGTGGAGACTAAAGCGTGCTCGGATTGCAGCGAGTTTAGGTATGCCGCATAGCCGGACGTTAATTGGTCCCATCCTAGAGCAGCTAACACGCGTCATGACAAAGGTTCATGCCGAAAAGTCGCTTCAAGTTACAGTCGGAACGATTGCGGATGGACTCTACTTCGCGGGTGAAGAGCAGGATCTACAAGAAATTGCGGGAAATTTGCTAGATAACGCCTTTAAATGGGCGGCGAGTTCCGTAACGATTCATGCGACCCAAGCCGGGGACCGTGTTGTTATTGTTGTCGAGGATGACGGTCCTGGCAGCTCACTTTTAACCGACCACGCGCGGGCTCCTGTTCGCGGGCAACGTGCGGACGAGTCCGTACCCGGAAGCGGGCTAGGGCTAAGCATCGTACGAGACCTCGTTGAGCTCTATGATGGTCAGATTGTTTTTCACTCGAACACACCCCGCGGACTCCGTGTTGTGACGACGCTACCGGGCGGGATGGATTCAGGCTCGTGATTTGATCCGGGTCATTACGTCTGCAGTGAGCACATGCCGACGAATCTTGCCGGTTGGTGTAAAGGGCAATTCGTCATAAAACTCGAGCATTTCTGGCAACTTATAATCTGCCACCTGTCCCTTCAGCATTTTGATTACATCATCTAAAGTCAGGGAGCAACCCGGCTTTAGCACCACACAGAGACAGTTTTTCTCACCAAGACGCGTGTCATTTACTCCAACAATCGCAACATGGAGCACCGACGGGTGCCCGTAGAGAAACTCCTCAATCTCCCGTGGAAAATATTTTTTACCACCGCGATTGATCATTTCTTTTCTGCGGCCAACGATCATTACGTTACCGACATCATCGACGTACTTACCAAGATCACCGGTTCTGAACCAGTCATCTGCAGTGAATAACTCGCTGTTTGCGGTGGGATTGTTGAAATAGCCTAGGTGCACTGAGGGCCCGTACGCCGCGATCTCACCCTCTGCGCCATAGGGAACGTCATTGCCATCCTCATCAATAATCCGCAACTGCATCTGACCAACCACTCGTCCAATCGTGCCATTCACCTTCTGTGGATCATCCTCAAATCGCGTGAAAGTGTGAAATCCAGTCTCAAGCATGCCGTATAACTCGAGCAAATGCCCCTTCATATTCTGCTGATATGCTTTGATTGTCTCAATCGCAGCGGAAGCGCCGCCCGTTACAACCACACGTAAAGAGCTGCAATCATATTTTTGAAACTGCGGAACATTCAAGATCGCAAGCAACGACGCAGGCGCAGTGGGTATAAAGGTAACGCGATGTTTTTCAATTAACTGCAGGGCTCGCTCCGCGTCAAAGCGCTCCATGAGTACCGCACGACAACCCGCCATGACGGTTTGCAGCAAGCTTATATAGCCCCAATTTAATCCGACTGGCAACCACACCAAAATGACCTCGTCAGAAGTCACACCCATCTCGCTATTAATGACCTCTATCGCATAGAGTGTGGTGTTAAAACTGTGCATGACCCCTTTTGGATCACCGGTCGTTCCCGACGTAAACGCCATGCGCATGACCGCATCAGGATCCATCGATACTCGATCACCCGCCGCAATCGGTTGGTTCTGAGCAAGCCCTTCCTCTAAGGAGTGGACATTTGGCACATTGGTTTCACCGGATACTACAACTGTTTGCAGGGACGGTAAGTCAGCCCTTAAGTCATCGATCATCGCGGCATAGTCGAACCCCTTGAATGAGGCTGCACAGACAAACGCCTTGCTGTTTGAGAAGCGGAGAATATAGTCAACTTCTCGACGTCTAAAGTCGGGGCTAATTTTGTTTGCAATCGCGCCAATCAATTCTAATGAGAAAAAAACAATCGGAAACTCAACGCGGTTAGGGAATTGCATGGTGACGACATCTCCCTCACCAATTCCCAAGCTTTTAAAAAATGCAGCACAGCGATCCACCTGCTCTTTGAGTTGCCTGTAGGTTAGGCTTCGCCGCTCATCGATAAAGACGATCCGATCCGGATGCTCGGCGACACGCTGTTCTAGGCAGCTATAAAACGTGATGTCCTTCCAGGCACCGCTTTTGATGTAACGATTTCTCAACTCGGTCGTCAAACGCGTCTTGTACTGAGCGACTGTCATGATGCAATCCTATTTTTTATCTCAATGCCCGCAGGAGCCCACCGTCGACCGGGATCGTGCAGCCCGTGATGTAAGCGCCAGCCGGTGACACCAGTAAAGCAACCAAGTTCGCGATATCAGCGGTCGTGCCAATGCGTCCTAACGGGATCTCGGCGGTCAATTTTGCACGGACACTCTCTGGGCTTTCGGTTCCGGCCGCAAAGACCTTCTGCAATCGATCAGTATCAATGTACCCAGGACAAATCGTGTTTACATTTATGCCGTACTGGGCGATTTCCATTGAAAGTGTTTTCGCATAACCAATCAGCCCTGCCCACGTCGCCACGGATAAACCAAATCCAGATATCGGCTGAATTGCTGAAATCGCTGAAATATTCAACACACTTCCGGATCCAGCCGCTTTGAGGTGTGGTAGCGCCGAACGAACCATACGAATAACGCTAAACAAATTCTGCTCGACGGCTTTTTGCCAAGCGACATCATCAAATGATTCAATCGAGCCTAAAGGTGGCGCGCCGTCATTGTTCACTAAAATGTCAAGCCTACCAAACTGGTCAATCGCAGTTTGAACAATTCGTCCACTCTCGTCCTGGTCTCGAATGTCGGCCGATACAGGAACAACTTTTACACCATGTTTCTCCGTCAAGGCTTTAGCTGCCGCCTCGAGCTTGGGGATTCGGCGGGCAAAAATCACAAGGTTTGCACCCTCCCCCGCTAAACGGTCGGCTATCCCGTAACCGATCCCCATACTGCCGCCACCGACGATGGCGACCTTATTTTTTAGTCCGAGATCCATCAGCGATCCACTCCACTCAAAAATGCCTCGGCATTTTTGTAAAAGACTTTCTCTAAAATTGCCTCAGAATAACCTTCCGCCTTCCACTCTGAAGTGAGACGCTCAAACGTGTAGAGTGGGTAGTCTCCACCAAACATAATGCGATCCTGAAGACGTCTAGCGATGTCATGCTTCAAGTCTGGTGCAAAATATTTAGGCGACCAACCGTGCAATTCGTACCAGATATTCCGTTTGTGCATGAGCACCGCTATAGTTTCCGTTTGCCAGGGCCAGCCAGGCCTTGCCGCAACAATTCTCAGCTTCGGATTACGTGCCGCCACCATATCCAAGTGACGCGGATGACAACTGTCCAATAAGATCCCATTACCGCCTGGCAAGCCTGCTCCCAAGCCAGTCGTACCGACAAAAATCAGCACTGGTATCGATGCCTCGATGCAAAGCTTATAGTAGTCGTCATAGGCGGAATCACTTGCCGGCACAGAACCAGAACCATTGACTGCAAGACCAACAAACCCCGCTTTCGAGTCGATACACCGGCGCAATTCGGCGAGGCCCTCCTGCTTGCCGTGGAAGGTCGGGTCAATATGAAACCAGTTACCCAGAATTGCATCTGGATATTTCTTTTGCATTTCAAATGAGTAGTCATGTAGCGGTTTGATGTCTTGAATCGGGGCAAACTTGGTGAAACCCAGATCCAAAATTACTTGCGCTTGACTCGCTCGAAAATAATTTGCCATTTCCTCGTCAGTCACATACTTTGTTTCCGAATTCCAAGTTTTCTTCTGCTGTGCAAGTTCAGCAGCTGTTCGAAGCACATACCCACGTTCGGTTCCCCAATGCGAGTGCATATCGATTAATTTCATGTCCGATCCTTCAATAAATCAAATATTTAGAGGCCTAGATAAGCACGCCTTATGCTCTCGTCCGACGACAGGGAGTCCGGCGTGCCGCTAATCGCAACCTTTCCTGCTTCCAAAACATATGCAAAGTCGACTATTTTTAAAATCTTCCTGACGTTCTGCTCTGCGATAACAACAGTCGTCTTGCGCTCACGATTGATTTCTACAACCGTCGAAAGAATTTGATCAAAAATTTTTGGCGCCAAACCGATCGAGGGCTCATCCAAAAGGATCATGTCAGGCTGCCCCATTAGGGCCCGACCAATGGCCAACATTTGTTGCTCGCCACCAGACATCAACGCAACCATCTGCCCCGATCTCTCTCTCAAAATCGGGAACATATTTTGTACTGCCTCAAGCCTACGCAAAAACTCCGTTTTATCTCTGAGGAGATACGCCCCCATCTCCAGATTCTCGTAAACCGTCATCTCCGGAAAGAGCATCCGGCCTTGCGGCACAAGCGTGACACCCTCTTGAACAATTGACTGGGTCGACGCATTCGTCAAGTCATCCGCATTAAACCGAACATGACCTTGCGTGACTCGAACCAAGCCTGCTATCGCTTTAAATAACGTCGTTTTTCCAGATCCATTCGCACCCAGCACACCCACAATACTACCGGGCTCAACTCGCATAGAAATTCCGTGCAGGACTTCCACAGGCCCATACGCGACATGCAGATTCTCAATGTCAAGCATCAGTCACTTCCTCGCCAAGATACGCCTCAATTGCGACTGGGTCCTGCGTGACTTGTTCTGGCGTCCCCTGGGTGATGACACGCCCTAGATGAAGTACTGATATGTAATCCGCTAGCTGCATCATCACACGCATATTGTGCTCAATCACCAAAAGCGTCATATTCTCTTCGCGTACGATTGACTTCAACATCCCGATCGCGGTGAGCGCCTCTTCTTCAGACATGCCTGAAGTGGGCTCATCAAGCAGCAGGAGCTTTGGCTTTGCGGCCAATGCGCGCGCTAGATCCAGGCGTTTCAACATTCCATAAGGCAAAAGGCTCGCGGGTCGGTCAGCGTCATCCAGCAGCTCAAAGCGCAGAAGTAAATCATCCGCTTTTTCTCTGGACTCGGCCTCCAACCGTCGAGCATGCGGAGTACCAAATAACTGAGCAAATAAGCCAATGTTTATCTGCCGGTGCATGCCTATCAACACATTGTCGCGAACGCTTCGATCACCAAAAATTTGTACGTGCTGAAAACTACGGCTCATCCCTAACGCACTAATTAGGTAAGGCGCCATTTTTTCGATATTTACGCCGTCAAACTCTATCTCGCCAGACGTAGCCTGGATTGCACCACTGATGCTGTTGATCAGCGTAGTTTTCCCCGCTCCATTTGGACCGATCAACCCGCGTATCTGACCTCTAGGAACACTGATCGTCACATCATCAACTGCCCTAAGCCCCCCAAACTGAAGGGACAATCCGCGGGTTTGCAATAGCATCTTAGTCTGCATGGCTCAATGTCCTACAGTCGAGGAGTCAGACTTGCGTTTACGCGCACGAAACAGCCCAACCAATCCGTTGGGCATAAAAATCAAACTCAATAACAGTATGGCCGAGTACACCAAATCGCCATACTCTTTGATTCCCCGAAGCGCCTCGGGCAAACCGGTGAATACCACGGCGCCAATCACCGATCCCGCGATACTGCCCATTCCACCCACCACGATGAATGTGATGTAGCGCAGAGACGCAGACACTCCGAACTCTACGGGATCAATGAATCCAACAACCATCGAAAATAAAGCTCCAGCAAGCCCCGCATAGGCCGCAGAGATGGTGAACGCGATCAGCTTGACCTGTGCAACCTGTATTCCCAAAGCCTGCGCTGCGTGCGGGCTAGTCCTTATCGCGTCAAACGCTCTGCCGATCCTAGAGCGCATCATATTGGCGGTCATGTAGAGGCAAAAAGCACTGGCGATTGCCACGATATAAAACAGCAATGTTTCGTTACCCATCGACCAGATCAAAAATTCTGATGGTTCAATTTTCAAACCTCGAATTCCGCCTGTGAGATCAGGAAACTCTTCGATCAATATTTGCGTCAGACTCAAAAATGCAAGCGTTGCCAATGCAAGATAGATCCCACTCAGTCGACGCGCGGGATACCCGACTAGTACACCACCCAAACTTGCTAACGACACAGCACCGAGCACACACAGAAGCATCGGCCAGTGCAATTGATTATTTAATAATGTATAGGTGTAAGCGCCGATCGCCATAAATGACGAATGACAGAGAGAAATCTGTCCTGAATTACCTGTCAGCACATTAAGTCCCAGCGCCAAGATGATATTGATTAGAATCAGATTCAGCAGATACAAGTAATACGTCGGCAATAGCCAAGGCGCTAGACCAGCGGCGAGCAGCAATCCGACGACTATCCAACCGGTTTGATTTTGCAGCTTCATCAAATTCTCACCAGAGGTGCTCGGCCAAAAAGCCCATAAGGTCTGACAAGTAAAAAGACAACCAAGACAACAAAGGGCAGTATGTTCTTGGCTGTACTTCCAAAGAAAGCACCAGAGTAAGTTTCGATCAACCCCAGCAACAAGCCACCAACGACGGCACCTGGTAGTGAGGTGAATCCGCCGATTACAGCCGCGACGAGAGCTTTAAGCACGAGGTGTCCTACCTCGGGATTGATACCGATGATGGGCGCCAGCAATATACCTCCTAGAGCACCAATCGCAGAGGAGATACCCCACGAAATCATCAACACTCGCTCCACACTAACACCCATTAAGCGAGCCGCCTCTTGGCTTTGCGACACTGCGCGCATTGCCTTGCCCAGAGGGTTGAACTTAAAAAACCACGCCAGGCATACTACCAACATGGTCGTACAAAAAATGACCCAGAGATACTGCGGATTCAGCACTACTCCGGCCACTCTAAATGAGGCAAATGGGAGAGGGTTATCAATGGTGAAAAGATTATCTTGCCAGTACAGACGGATCGCGCTCTTGATGATGAGCCCAATCGCGAACGTCGCAATCACTAACGTGAACTCTGGCGCAGCCATAATCCGACGGATCATGGCACGCTCGATAAACATTCCGACCACAAAACCAATCAGTATCGTGACGGGCAAGACGATCCAATAGGGCAAGGCCAACGCTGTTAAAACAAGCGCGGCATACGCACCAACAGTAACAAGCTCGCCTTGAGCAAAATTTAATATGCTAGAGGCCTTGAATGGGATAACCAATGCCAAGGCCACGAGCGCATAGATACTGCCAACTGATAAGCCAGCAATAAGCAACTGCAACGCAATTGTGAGAGTCATGTCAGAAGCTTGGCACTGCGCTCATAGTGGGACAAGCGCAGTGCCGTCTCAACTAGTCGCTATTCGTAGCGCTTGAGAATGGCGCTTGGACGACTTGGCTTCCAACCTACTGGCTGCCACTGGCCACCCTTGACCTCCATCACTGTCAGCGTCAAGTTACCAATGTGATGTTTGTCGGTGAACGTGATCGGAGCAGCAAGAGGCGAGGAAGTGAAGTCTTTGATTTGCTCCAAGCCTGCGATCAGACTCTTGGTATTTAAGTCTGGGCCCGCTTTCTTCATCGCCTCGGCCAAGACATACATATCCGTATACGCCATCACATCGAATACGTTAGGACGTCCAACGGGAAGATTTGGATACTCTTTCTTCCACTTAGCCTCCCACGATTGCATGGCTGGAGTTGGTGTGCCAGGCAAAAATGGAATGAGTGAGAATCCCGTGACACCCTCCGCGTTCTCCTTGGCTGCAACCGTGAAGGACTTGTCTACCATCGTGGCGCCAACAAAAAACTTTTGCTTTAGCCCCAACTCACGAGCTTGGCGTAATGCAATCGCCGCTTCTGCTGGGTTACCAAAAAAGGCAACCACCTCAGCACCGGAGTTTTTGACGGATAGCAACTGTGGTGTGAAGTCCTTATCTCCGATGTTGAACTCAGCACGGGCAGCCACGTCGACCTTGTAAACGTCTTTCAATGCCGTCGCCAAGGCATTGCCCTCATTCTTAGGGTATTCCTCGCGACCGTTCATGATCGCAACTTTTTTCGCTTTAAGTCCATCGGCAATAAACTCTGAATAGAGCTCGCCATACCGGGGCACCTCGGTCGTTGCCCCTCTGAACAAGTAGCTATTGAACGGGAAGGTGACAGCTGGAGCCGAAGCAAAAGACACGTACATCACGCGCTGCTGTGCCTTAATGTAGTCAATGGTGCCGACGGTTGCATTAGATCCCGCTGCACAAAAAATCATAAACACTTTGTCTTGATCAATGAGCTTCTTCACAGCACCCAGTGCACGCGTAGGCGAGTGCCCATCATCTTCAAAGATCAACCGAAATTTTCGTCCGTTAACACCACCGGCAGCATTGATCTCCTTGATGGCCATTGCCAGACCGTCACGACCGCCTAACCCGATATAAGCAGCGGGGCCGGTAATCGGACCAAAGCCACCAATCAAAATCTCATCTTTCGTTACGCCCTGTGCTGACGCACTGCCGGCGAATAGCATTGCTGAGATGCATGCGACACCCAGCCCGACTAGTTTTTTAATCATGTTTGTCTCCGATTGTTGTTGGCAATTTTTTTTGCAACATCTTTTTTGTACCCCGATCTTATAGAGGGTTACACCCTTTGACAAGCTCTCTGTAAACTAAACTACAAAATATGCAATCTCTTGGAACAAACTATCGCGCCCTGGTCATTGGTGCCTCGGGCACCATAGGCTCGGCATTCGTTTCTGCTCTGCGGCAGGACGGCAACTGTGCTTGCGTCGTGGAATTGTCGCGACGCACAACGCCTGCTATCACGCTAGAGGATGAGGCGAGTATCGTTGAGGCGGCCGATGCGATCCGATCACAGGGCCCATTTGCTCTCATTGTTGATGCAACCGGTGCGCTAACGATTGACGGTGCTGGGCCTGAAAAGCACCTCGGTGCGCTCGATGCAAACAAGCTTATGCGCAGCTTCCAGGTCAACACCATTGGCCCGGCATTACTAATTAAATACTTCTTACCGCTGCTGCGCAACGACAGAGCGATTTATGCCAAGTTATCTGCGCGCGTCGGCAGTATTAGCGACAACCGCAAGGGCGGCTGGTACGGCTACCGGGCATCCAAGGCAGCACTCAATATGATGCTGCAAACAGCGGGGATTGAGTTTTCGCGTAAAAACAAACAGGCTGTGCTTGTTGCGCTTCAACCGGGTACCGTTGCATCACCCTTATCGCAACCGTTTGCAAGCGCGTCGCACACGATCTCAGCGCAAGAGTCGGTCACCGGTCTGCTCCAACACATCGATGCTCTCGAGCCATTGAGTGGCGCACACTTTATTGACTATGCAGGGCAGACTATCCCTTGGTAGCACTAACCCGTGAATGCATATTCCTGTAGCTGCTCAAGCGTCACGAAATCCAGCGCGCGCGCATGAGTCGACTCCAGGACAACGGCAGGTGCAACACCAGCCGCTAACGCCTCTTTCCAGCGTAACGCGCACAGACACCACCGGTCGCCATCCTTCAAACCCGCGAAGCGATATTCGGGTCGTGGCGTAGACAAATCGTTGCCGCGACTACGCGAAAACTCCAAGAACTCATCGGTCACTTTGGCGCATACGACATGACTACCAAGATCATGCATATCGGTATGACAACAACCATCCCGAAAATATCCAGTCAGAGGATCGTACGAGCAAGGAATCAGCTCAGTTCCCAGCACATTCAGCGCTACAGCCGTCATAACAGTCCTACCTGATTTGTAGAGATTCTTCAGATAATATAGATTGATTCCAAGACCTACCTCAAAGAAACCCCATGAAATCCGTGCTCTTAGCCCTTGCTCTTTCTCTAGGTTTGGCTGCACCTGGCGCCACACAACCCTATCCAAGTAAGCCCATCAAAGTCATCGTCCCCTATCCAGCCGGTGGTAATGCGGATATCACCGCACGCGTCGTATCGCGCAAGATGTCCGATATTCTGGGTGTGCCTGTTGTCGTTGAAAATCGTGCCGGCGCAAATGGCATGATCGGCACCGACATCGTGGCTAAATCAGCTCCGGACGGCTACACCTTGATCGCGCCAGCAAGCGGCCCCATTGTGATCAATCCTGTGCTTTACAGCAAAGTACCGTATGACTCCGTCAAAGATCTTCAGCCAATCAGTCAACTCACCTCGTTTCAATATGTTTTGATTGTTCCGGCGTCCTCCCCCATTAAAAGCATCCAAGATCTAGTCGCCCAAGGCAAAGCTCAGCCAGGAAAACTGAGCTACGGATCAACTGGGATAGGAGGCGGTGGACACCTCGCTGGCGAGATGTTCGCGCTGCTCAGTGGTGCGCAATTCAATCACATCCCCTACAAGGGAAGTGCCCCCGCACTTGTCGACCTGCTGGGCGGGCAGCTTTCTTTCACTTTTGATACGGTGTCAACATCGACACCTCTCATTGCAGAAAAACGGGTTCGTGCTTTCGCAGTCTCTGGCCCTACGCGCGCGAGTTCATTACCCGATGTTCCCACGATGGCTGAATTGGGCTTCAAAGACTTTGATGTGACCCAATTCATTAGCTTGCTAGCTCCAGCCAAGACGGATCCTGCCATCATCAAAAAACTGCAGGAGGCTGTTGCTCTCGCACTGAAAGATCCCGATGTGATTCAGAACCTCCAAGTCAAAGGCGGGAATGATCTTGTAGGTAGCACACCTGAGGCTTTTGCGGAACTCATCCAAAAGGAACTCAAGATGTACGGAGCGCTGATCAAGAAAGCAAACATCAAGCAAGAGTGATGAATAACGGGGTTGTATGTCTACATGCACTGCCGGCACGATAATTGCTTGTAAATTGGGTCACTATTTTTGAAGGAAATGACATGATTCATCAACGCGGTATTTTTGCACTGTTAGGTCTTAGCCTGTCATTGGCTTGTGCGACGTTTAGTCCTGCGCAGGCGCAAGACGCCTACCCAAACAAGCCCATTAAAGTCGTTGTACCCTTCCCTGCGGGCGGAGCAACAGACATCCTCACACGCGCGATCACCGAAAAACTTGCGGTACGGCTTGGACAGTCTGTCATCATCGAAAACAAGCCTGGCGCTGGCGCCAACATCGGCGCTGCGACGGTCGCTAAAGCGGCTCCAGATGGCTACACCATTTTGATGGGATCGATTGGTTCGCACTCTATTTCTGTGACGTATCACAAAGATCCTGGCTACAACTTCAAGAAAGACCTGATGCCGATCTCAAGCGCTGGGTCCTTAAGCAATATTGTTGTTGTCGGAAACGATGTTCCTGCCAAGAATTTAAAAGAGCTGGTCGCGTACGCCAAAGCGAACCCAGGCAAATTAACCTGTGGCTCATCCGGCACGGGCGGCTTGATTCACTTAACGTGTGAGATGTTTAAAATTTCTGCTGGCATTGATGTCTTGCACGTACCCTACAAAGGAACATCCTTATTAATGCCGGACCTCATCTCCGGCCGTGTCACGATGGCGTTGGATACACTGCCACCCTACATACCGATGCTCAAAGAAGGCAAAGTGCGTGCCTTGGCGATCACCACAGCGCAACGATCTTCACAGGTACCCGATCTACCGACAGTGGCAGAGTCTGGCTACCCTGGCTTTGAATCGGTTGCGGTGTATGGCTTTTTTGCGCCAGCTGGTACCCCCGCTGCGATTATCAAAAAGCTAAATGCGGACATCAACGCGGTGTTGCTCGATCCAGAGCTCAAAGACAAATTGTTGAAAGTCGGCATTGAGGTCGAGGGCAGCACGCCAGAAGCCCTGGCAGCATTTGTTGACAAAGAAATCGCTAAATGGGCCGGTGTGATTAAGGCCGGCAATATCAAGCCGGAATAACAAGATCTCACATTTTGCTTACTGACTTGCACGCAAAGAGACCTCATCAGTCTCTTTGCGTCGCAACAGCACCATAGGCGGAATCACAAGCAACCAAGCAATACGCGTTTGATAGCGGTAGTGCGGTTTTGACAACGCACCTGTCGCAAAAGCATTCGCCAACACACCCGCATACACGAGCAGCATGAATCCGATTGCTCGCATATCGCGCTTGACGATTGATCGCCACAAGCAATACAAACCAAGCAAGAAACTCAATAGCAGCACAGCCGTGGCAAGGTAATTCACCCATTGCACCCGATCTTGCAAGGCGTTACTCCACTGCAGCGAAGACTTGAAACGCACGAGCTCGAGTGGCGAGAAGTATGTTTCGATCTTTTTTGCGACAGTGACATCCAACCAGTCTGCATGCAAGGTGTCGCCGAGCTTGATCATCACAAGCTGTTGGCTCGTGTTTTTTATCATGGAAGCCAGCACACCCAGAGGGTTGTCTCGCACTGCCAGCGTCACTAAAGTCGACGCCTCGGGCGCCAAGCCAATTGGTCCGCCCGGATGCGACCACACGGGCCCTTGCCCCTCCCACATGAACGCGTCGCTATCTGAAGGTAAACGATCTTTCCATCCACACAAATGCCAACCAGAGTTCGGGCAATGCGATGCCAGCGCCGCATCGATGTGGCCGTCGGCTGCTAGGCGCGCCAACATAAACACCGAACCAAACGGCGACACAGCAAGCTTATTAAACGCGTAATAACTCGTGGAAACCAGCAGACTCAGCGCCAGCGCAAGCGGGACTAAAACCAGCCCAAAACGAGCAAAGCGCACAATCAAGACCACCAACACGCACGCCGCCGCAATCACTAGATGAGACAAGTGCACTGCGATGGCTAATGCGCCTACCAAACAGATCCAAACGACAAGCGAACGCGATAAACGCGGGCTAAATCCTAGGATAAAAATGCTCAATACGGTCAACGCCGAAAAAATGTCTGGCATGAGCAAGGAAGCAAACCACGAGGCTGCACTGCAGACGCCAAGCACCGTGCACAGCAACAGATACCTGGATCGGTTCGGGGGCCCAAAAACCACTAAAGTGAACCAAAGCAACTGCGATACAAGGAAAGCTTGGGCAAAGGCGACGCCCCATAAGGACTGCCAGCCATGCACCAAAAGCATCCATGGGCCGTAAATAAAAGGCTTATCCCAATTGAAATGACCAGGCGCTGGTTGGGCGATAAATACGTTGGTATCGCTATAGACAAGTGGATACCCATTCCAGAGTGCTGGCCATACAAAAGCGAGTGCGCCCAGCAAAATCACCAAAATATTCTTTATTTTCTCAGTGGACATGTAAATCTCGATGTACTATCTCAGGCAAGGTATGAAGTACTATATTAATAAAACTATGATGTACTATCTATATTGGCTTTAAAACTACGTATGCCGCCACCCCGCTCGATTCCTTCCGGTCAAATTCAATTTACTGCGAAGCGCTATGTACAGCTACTTTCTGAGCGTCATCAGCGCGTCCCTCGGGCACTCGCTCAGCTAGCAAAAGATACCGATGCCACGTCTGATGCCCTACTCGAGTGCATCAAGAAGCTCGAGCATCTTGGGCTAGTCACCCAGGCAGATTACTTAAAAATCCGAACTGCCGCCCGCATCCGAGTGCTGCGTGGCTCGGGCACCATAAAAAGCGAGTACGGGACGCAGGAGGCCAATCTGCAGCGCCTAAGACGCGCCCAACGTAAAGCCCAAAACATTGAAGTACAGGCTCGGGCCCTCGAAGAATGGCACCGCGAAGGTCGCTTTAAAACCTATAGTGAGATTATGGAGGGACTGCCGGCGTCTCAGGTCGTACGGGCCGATAAACTACTCATGGACCTACTCAACCGATACCCCTGCCTCTCTGTGGCGGAGTATCGACTGATGCTTGATCAAACGGATCAAACCAAACGCGTCAACCAGCCGTGACGGTCCGGAGCACGACCATACTGGATATCAGTCAGCTCTTGACGTAACGACATCGTCAGCTTGCCAGCGGGCGCGTTTTCATCACCCACTGTAAAGCCTCGGCCCTTGAGCGCTGCGATCGGCGCGACCACTGCTGCGGTACCGCATGCAAACGTCTCAGTGACATCACCCGAGGCCACACCATCACGCCACTCGTCGATAGAAACTTTCCGCTCTTCAACTTTGATTCCACGATCCCGCGCCAGCTGCAAAATACTCAGGCGTGTCACACCTTCAAGAATGCTGCCAGAGAGTTCAGGGGTGACTAACGTGCCGTCCTTCTTCACCAAGCACACGTTCATCCCGCCAAGCTCCTCAAGGTACTTGCCCTCTTGGGGATCCAGGAAAAGCACTTGTGAACAGCCGTTCTTATAAGCCTCTTGCTGAGGAAGCAACGACGCGGCGTAATTGCCGCCACATTTAGCGGCACCCGTGCCACCCACTGCCGCACGAGCGTAGTCCTCGGATAACCAAATCGAAACCGGAGCCACGCCTTTCGCGAAGTACGGGCCCACTGGGCTTGCGATCACAAAGTACGTTGCTTTGTGAGCCGAGCGCACCCCAAGAAAGCTTTCGTTCGCAATCGTAAACGGACGAAGATACATACAAGTCTCAGGTGCTGAAGGAACCCAATCAGCATCCATCGCAACCAACTGCTTCAATGACTCAATAAACGCGTCTGTGGGCAGCTCTGGCAAGGCCAGTCTATGCGCCGACCGCTGCATACGCTCAGCGTTAGCCTGCGGGCGAAAGGTCCAGATCGAACCATCAGCGTGACGGTAGGCCTTGAGGCCTTCAAAAATCTCTTGGCCATAATGCAGCACAGACGAGGCAGGATCCAGAGAAAGCGGCCCATAAGGTTTGACCTGTGCGTCGTGCCAGCCTTTCTCGATGGTCCAGTCGATCGATACCATGTGGTCGCTGAAATACTTGCCGAAGCCAGGATCTGCAAGAATCGCATCCCGCTCGGCTTTGGAACGTACCTTCGTTGACCGTGTCGACTTAAAAACCAAAGGTGTATGTGCAGTCATGATTTAAACCAAAAGATTGGACTTATGTTCGTTCGATTATAGCCACGAGATGAGAAAGCATTAACGATCCCGGTCCGGTTCCGAAATCCCCTGCATTCGGCGTATACGAGCCTCTTGCTCGCGGCGGGTCGCTTCAATTTCCTGCATCAAGCCCGCCATGTCGACTGGCGTCTGATCAACACGTGCCTGTCCAGTCAGCACAGTCTCATTTGTGAGCGTTCCGGCAACGTAATGCTGCCAGATCTCCTTGCCGTACTGCGTCCCGAGCAATTCAGGGGCAAACTGCCCAAAATACGTTGCGAGATTCTGAACATCACGCTGCAAATGGACTTGCGCTTCATTATTGGCGGCAGCGTCAATCGCCTGAGGAAGGTCAATAATGACCGGCCCATCTTCGGCCATCAGAATGTTGTATTCGGACAGATCACCATGGATCACGCCAGCACACAACATACGTACTACCTGACTTAACAAAAACCGATGGCATTCGCGCGCGCGCTCTGGCGTCAGTGCCACGTCGTTAAGGCGTGGGGCGACATGACCCTCGGCGTCTGTCACTAACTCCATCAACAACACGCCATCCGTACAGATGTAGGGGGTGGGCACGCGTACGCCTGCACCAGCAAGCTTGAAGAGCGCATCGACCTCTGCGCTCTGCCAAAGCTCTTCTTGCATTTGTCGCCCATAACGCGTTCCTTTCTCCATCGCACGCGCTTGCCGACTATTTTTGACTTTCCGACCCTCGGTGTACGAGACGGCATTCTTAAAGCTACGCTGTTTGGCATCTTTGTAAACCTTGGCGCAACGTACGTCATCACCACAGCGCACAACATAAACGGTCGCCTCTTTGCCGCTCATTAACTGGCTCAGGACATCGTCGACAAGACCTTCTTCAACCAGCGGCCTAAGCCGTTGCGGGACTTTCATTACACCTCCGGGCAATCGTTCTATCCCGTAATGTACAGGTTTGCCTGCCTCAGCGCTTAACCTGGCCAGCCGTGACGATGGTGATACCGGTAGGGCCGATAGTTGGGATAGCGCACGACTGGAGGTGCCACAAAGATGGGCACGACGACTCGAGGCGCCGGACGAACATAGACTGGAGGTACATAGATAGGGGCGGGTGCCACGTACACCGGCGCAGGAGCAACATAAACCGGCGCGGGGCTGTAGGCCACGCCGTAGCCTGGGTCATAGCCATAGCCTCCAGCAACCGGCCCATAGGCCACGCAGCCCGTGCACATAAAAAGAGCACCTAACGAAAATAACCGTGTGACACGCATGGCTGAACTCCCTTAACAAAGACCATGGGCATACGTTATGCCCGCCAGCAGGTCTTGTTAAGGGGTCAACCTATAGGAAATTGTTTCGATCGGTTACAAACTCTTTCAGTTTGTTTAACCCTGCAAAATCGCTTCAATTGCAAGCGCAACAGCGGACAAATTAGCATCGTCACCACGAATTGAAGACACCATCAGTCCAACTGGCAGCTCGCCGTCACGATGACAAGGCAAGCTGTAGGAGCAACCGTCCAGAAGATTAATGGTAAACGTGTTGCGCAGCATCTGGCCGTTTGCTTTGAAGAACTCTTCATCGGATGCCACCAAGCGCGCAATCTCGGGCGCAACAGTCGGTACTGTCGGACACAAAATCGCATCAAATCCTTGGATTGCACGCTCAACACTAGTGATCCAAGCACGGCGCTTATCCAATAGACCGATATATTGCTGCGCGGTGACCGTTGCCCCCAACGAAACTCGCGCGGCAACACGAGGGTCAAACGCATCTTTCGCGCGGGCAAGACGTTCGTGATGCACGGCATAGGCTTCGATCGGAGAAAGACCGCCGGGAGTATTCACCTTAGGGATATCGGCAAATTCCGTCAGGGGTATTTCAACGATTTCAGCCCCCGCAGCCGACAAAGCGGACAAGCTACGGTCAAACGCTTGGGCGACGGTGGCATCAAGTCCATCTAACACGACCGTCTGTGGCACGGCCACACGCAAGCTGCCTGGCGTGCGCTGACGCACGGCTAGGCGCTGCCCGGACAACACAGCATCGACGGTGATGCAATCTTGCACGCTGCGCGTCATCGCACAAACTGTGTCCAAGGAGCGTGACAGCTCAAGCGCGCCGTCCAGAGGAACCCTACTTTGTGTCGACTTAAAACCAACGATGCCGCACAGCGCTGCGGGAATGCGTATCGATCCGCCAGTGTCAGATCCTAAACCCGCAACCGCCAACCCGAGCGCCACCGAAACGCCCGCCCCCGAGGAGGAACCGCCCGGGATACGAGCGACCTTCGGATCGGTAGGATTCACAGGGGTGCCGTAATGAGGATTGATCCCGATTCCAGAAAATGCAAACTCAGTCATGTTCGTCTTGCCGATAATGGCCGAACCCGCGGTGCGCAGACGCGCGATGACTGGCGCATCGTGCGCTTGTGGAGGCTCGCCCTTGCACACGACAGAGCCTGCCATCGTTGTTTCGCCCGCCACACCGTACAGATCTTTGATCGAAACCGGCAAGCCCGCCAGCGGAGACTGCTCGATCCCTGCGGCTTGTGCGGCGTCCGCGTAACGCGCGGCTGCTAACGCAGCCTCTGGGTAGAGCTTGGTAAACACACTTATGGCGCTTGACTTCGCCGCACCTTCAAGCGCACGCGCTACAACCGCCTCGCGTGTCGTTTCGCGCCGGGCAAGCTTGAGATTAAGTTCTTGGATGGTTTCGGTGATCTGCGTCATGGTGTGTCTTTGAGAGGATAAAGAGGTAAGTTTGACAATGTAAGGAACTGCCGCGACCCGGTCAAGCCGGGTCAGCCGGATGAGGGGCATCAAGGGGCAGCACGCATCGCGGGCTTCCTGCTACGATTAGATCAACGCAGTACACCCTTACCATCAAAACAAATCTTACGAGACTCATCACCATGTCAAACAATAAGCCAGCCCAACTTCACGCTCGACTCAAACAGCCCGGCCTCGTTACCGCACCTGGCGTCTATGACATGGTGTCATTGCGTCTTGCCGATAGCTTCGGCTTCGACGCACTCTACATGACTGGCTTCGGCACTGTCGCATCGCACATGGGGCTTCCCGATGCAGGCTTGGCGACCTATAGCGACATGGTGGGGCGTGTTGGCTCAATGGCCAAAATGGCACGCACTCCTTTGGTCGCAGACGGTGATACTGGTTATGGCGGCTTGCTCAACGTGCAACACACGGTTCGGGGCTATGAGTTAGCAGGTGCTTCTGCCATTCAACTTGAAGACCAAGAGTTCCCCAAAAAATGTGGCCATACGCCTGGCCGCCGCGTCATCCCCATGGAGGATATGGTCAAAAAAATTCGTGTTGCAGCTGAAGCACGTCAATCCAAAGATTTTTTGATTATCGCGAGAACAGACGCTCGCACCACGCTTGGTCTAGACGAGGCGCTCAGACGCGCTGAAGCCTACGCAAAGGCAGGCGCTGACATCCTCTTTGTGGAGTCGCCAGAGACCGAAGAAGAAATGCGAACCATCGGTCGTACTTTCCATCAACCCTTGCTCGCAAACATGGTTGAAAAAGGTCGCACGCCTGTCCTGAGTAAGGCCGAACTCGAAGCGCTGAACTTCAAACTGGCAATCTTCCCGATTACCGCGATGCTCGCAAGCGTTCAAGCAATGACCCAGGTTTACAAACACTTCAAAAACACGGGCTCATCGGTCGGCGGGCAGACCGATCTCTATGACTTTACAGATCTCACAAAACTCATGGGGTTTGAAGAAGTGTGGGATTTCGACAAAAAACATGCAGACTGACTAAAATTGTGACATCTGCATCGTTCGGGATGCAGCTTTTTACTCTTCTAGGACAAAGACAATGAAACCCTCACGTCGCCAGTTCATTATTTATTCATCAGCTAGCCTGGCCGGACTCGGTTTGTGTGCACAGGCTCAGGCCCAAGCTATGCTTGGCGAAGCAGAACCAGCCGCCGCCGGCCTTGGTTACAAAGCAGCCGCAACAGCTGTCGATAAAGCTAAGTTTCCAAAATACGCTGAAGGCCAGCTCTGCTCGAACTGTCAGTTGTATGCCGCAAAAGGGCCAGACAACGGCACCTGTGCAATTTTCCCGGGTAAACTAGTGGCTGGTCCAGGTTGGTGTAATGCCTGGGTTAAGAAGGCCTAATTTTCGGGAGAAAACATTGAACAAGCACCTCACAGTACTTGGGCTTTGTTTTGGTATCGCCGGCTTCGCGCCGGCGATGGCACAACAGACACCCAAAGCATCAACCACGACAGAACAGTATGTCGCCTATTGCAACAACAAAAGCGACGTCGCCGCTCAAAACTTCTGTCACGGCTTTGGTCAGGGTGTCTATGAAACATATGTCGTTAGCCGCCATCCTAAAAATGCGCCTAACTTTATTTGTTTACAGCAAAACGGTGGATCCCGTCAGCAGTACATTGATGATTTTGTGAAGTGGACTGCCGCGAATGCACGCTTTAATCAGATGTCTGCAGCAGACACGATTTTGCGTTACCTCGGCGAAACGTATCCCTGCAAGCGCGGCTAAGCCTTTCGGCTCTCGCTCTGCTTAGACCGTCACTCAACGCTTTGGAATACTCATCATGAACAAAACACTCCTTGCTTTGCCAGTATGCGCAGCCTTGTTGCTCAGCGGTTGCTCAGGCATGAACACCACTCAACAACGCACACTTTCCGGTGGTGCAATTGGTGCAGCTGCGGGCACGGGCATTGCCTTAATCGCAGACGGTAATCCCGTGTGGGGACTGATTGGTGGTGCTGCAGTCGGTGCCTTAGGTGGCTACCTCTACGACAAGCACGAATCCAACACCAGCAAGCAGTAGTAAGCGCGACAACACCATCGCGCGTCAAAAAAGCCTCGGACATCCGAGGCTTTTTTGTTTTCGCGACAGGAATTCAATGTTTCTTGCGTAGCGCTTGTGTCTTCCAGCGCCTGTGCACCCACCACCATTGCTCAGGATGCCGAACAATTAAAAGTTCGAGCGCTTGGTTGTAGGCTCGGGTGTTACGGTGAATCTCAGCACCAACATCCTCATCGATGATTGGCGTTAATGCTGGCAAAAACTCGAGGACATGCGTACCGTCAGGCTCACGCCAAGAGCATGCCGGTATGACTGGCGCACCCGTAGCCAAAGCGATCACAGCCATACTCTTGTATGTTCCGGCAACATGACCAAAGAACTCAACCGGAATCCCCTCTGGGCGCCTTGCATACTGATCAAAGGGGAACACGACCGCATCGCCCCCCTCGATCGTCTGAACAATTTCTTCCAGAGAACCGCGACGTCCCACAACACCGAAACCTGCATCATTAAAACGACGAGTCAGCAGGTCACTCAACCAACGTGGCTTAATCGGTCGACGCAAGAAATGTATGCGTCCTTTCACTTGTGGAAAATGCTCAATACCGGCCACCGTAGACACTTCAAAATTTCCAAAGTGTCCCGTCAGGATCAGCAGACCCTTTCCGGCCTCAAATGCACGAATCATGCCTGGCACGCCAAGCACGCGCACCATATTTTTTTTCTGCTCCGTCGACAGAAATCGAAACTTGACTAACTCAGTCAACAGCGACCACAGGTGACCATAGTGCGCTTGCGCCAGACGCTCTATTTGCCCGCGGTCAACCTTCCCGCCGTAGACTCGCTCAAGATTATCCAGAATGACCCGACGACGGTAGGGCAGCCAGCGATAAATAAACTTTCCGGCCCAAGTCGGCGTAATAACTTTGGGAACTCTCAATGCAACAGCCGTCGCCGTTGTCTCCGAATGCGTTAGAGAGATCTTTATTTCTGAGACAAGATGCCGACCCAGAACAATCTCTGCGGCGGGCGTAACGTCAATATGAGGTGCCCCGTACTCATCGCGCCGAACTGAAAAATCCATCGCCGTGATGGTGTTCAGGGCAGTCTCCGATGCAAAAAGCTTGAGACACGCTTCTTTGGCAGCAAACCGCGCAGCAAGGCTTGCTACTTTCCCGGGACCATCGCCCGCATCCGCGATCTCGGTCGCAGAAAACAACTTTTCAAGCTCGTCAGGCATCGCCTCGACGAGGCGTGCAATACGCTGGATCTCAACAGTATCGACCGCACAACCGTCGGGAAGAGATTGTTGCTCAGACACTAGCAGCTACGCCGAAATTTAACGCGCTGCACGCAGCAATACCGCAGCATTCGTGCCTGCAAAACCGCGGCACAACACCAAGACGACGTCACTGCGTGTCTCACGGTTTTGCTTGGTCACATTCAGTCCAGCACATGAGGGTGCCAGTTCATCCAAGGTCGCAACGCCTGGAACGATCCCACGCCGCGCGGCCTCAAGACCAATCGCCACATCAACAAGACCAGACGAAGCAAACAAATGACCGATCGACCACTTGTTCGTAGTTACCGGAGGCATATCCTTGCCGAAGACACGCAACAACGCAGCAGTCTCGGACGCATCGGATTGTTCAGTTCCGTTTCCGTGCGCAACAATCATCCCAACATCCGAGGGCTTGAGACCGGCATCCGCTAGAGCGAGCTCGATCGCACGGCTTAAACCGTCACCGTCATCACGGATACAAAAAATACCCTCACCTTCGGAGGCGTCTCCACCACCGAGATACTCACCTAGGATGGTGGCACCGCGCTCTTTAGCGCTCGCCTCGGTCTCAAGGACTAGCGCTGCGGCGCCTTCTCCCAACACACAGCCGTCATGTCTGGTATCGAACGGGCGCAACACATCCTTCGAGACCAAACCGACGCGATCCAGGTAGAGCAACGTTTGCGGTTCAATCGGTGCGTCATGAGCAATAGCAACGACGCGCTGGGCATCGCCCTCACGTAATGCCCAGGCACTTTCAATGATGGAAAGGATGCCACTTGTCGTATGGTTAGTAATGCAACCATTAGGCCCTTTGAGCTGATTACGAATGCTAACGTGGCACAACACGTTATTAGGCAACGAACGCAACAACCACATCGGGTTGACGATATTCGATAATTCCTTGCCGAAGGTGGCAAGACTATCGCCGCTCTCTGCCATCAGGGGAAAAAAGTCGTAATTGACTTCAAACGCACCGCCACCCGAACCGACGTAGCAGCCCGTCTGATCGGCATATTCAGCCGCTTTAGCTTCGTCGAGCGCTTGCGTATGCGTGGGCAACCCGGCCTGCTCGATCGCTTGTGTACCGGCGTAAATACCAAAGACATCAGAGCGGCGAACAAGCTTCAGGAGCTTTCGATCTCCGAGTAGTTTGCCGCCGTTGTAATCAGGCACCTCAGCTGCCTGGCTGTTCGGCCAATTTTCAGCGTCCCAACCCGCGATCGGAGCAACCATGGACTGACCAGAGACTAGTGTCTCAACGATCGCGGCAGGATCGAGACCTGCGGCGCAAATTGCGCTATTTCCGGTGATAACGATTCGACTCATTTCAATTACCGTCCTGCGGCGATCAGCGCCGCGGTGTCCTCGGGATTGCGGAAAGCCAGACAGCTGTTACTGCCGCCAAACCCAAGAGAATTTGAAAGCGCCATCCCAATACGAGCCGAACGCGGCACGTCCCGCACAATATTGACATCACAATCGGGGTCTAGCTGCTGGAGGTTGGCGTTGGGTGGCATCAAACCATCACGAATCGCCAAGGCACAGATACCCGCTTCGACAGCACCCGCGGCAGCAATCAAGTGCCCCATCACGCTCTTGGTCGAGCTCACGCCCACGTCTTTTACGCGGCCGTCAAACACCACGTTCACTGCGGCGCATTCACTTCGATCGTTCATGGGTGTCGACGTACCGTGCGCGTTCAAGTAATCAATATCCTTCTGATCGGCACCAGCATCGGCGATTGCACGACGCATCGCTTGAATTGGACCATCGCCTGAAGGATGCGAGTCGGTAATGCGATAAGAGGACAACGAGTTACCGTCGCCGGCCAGCTCGGCATAAATGGTTGCGCCACGTTGAACGGCGCTATTCCACTCTTCAAGCACGAGGAAACCAGCACCCTCTCCTAGCAGAAAGCCATTACGTGTTAAGTCAAAGGGACGACTCGCGCGTTCGGGATTATCGTTATCCGAAGACACTGCCGACAATAGACAAAATCCAGATAGACCTACTGGCGATATCATGGAGTCAAAACCACCTGTCAACACGCGATCTGCCACGCCGCGGCGAATCAAACGCAATGCCGTGCCCACCGCTTGTCCGCCAGAGGCACATGCCGTATGAACACTCGAGGCGTAGCCACGAATTCCAAAACGACGCAATAACAATGAAATACCCGCCGTAGATAAGCTGCGACTAAATGCCATGACATCGTTTGCAACCGGCTCTTCAAGTATTCCGTTCGCCTGGAAATCACCATCAGGTGCCGCGGCTTTTTGAATCGCTGCGAGCTCGGGATGCGCAATAGTCATCATGCCAGCACCCACCACACAACCCCAACGCGCAGCGTCTTGTTGAGTCGGGCGAATCCCAGCGTCTGCAATCGCCTGGTCGGCCGCAGCCAACGCAAAGCGATGCGCCCGGCTTGCATATTTCAACAGCTTACGGTCATCGATCGGGGGCAAGCTTTCAAAGCCCTTGACCTCGGCTGCGATGCGCGTGGAAAAACCTGACGCATCAAACAAAGTAATAGGACCACCACAGCCTTTAGCCGCTTTCACACGCGCCCAAGTGGACGCCACATCAAGTCCTGCGGGGGTAACAAGCCCAATGCCTGTAATCGCTACGCGACGTCTTGCGGTCATGCGGATTCTCCGGAATCTGGAGCAAAAAACATTTTGGCGCCAGCAATGGTGCGTCCGTTTGCGGATGCGCCGACTTTAATCAAGATAGGTTCAGCGTCGTCCTCGCCCGGGGTCGCTGACTCTGCAGATAGTACGAGCGATGCACCAGGTGCTGTAAACGCGCGTACTTTTACGTTAGTGATACGGCAGACGCGTACCGGACACCCAGCCTGCGCCTCGGCAAGGCGCTGCGCCAACTGTTGTTGCGCGTACAGAAGAAGCGTCGCAGGATAAACAGGGCGAGAAGGAAAATGGTCTTCAAAGAACGCCGCATGTTCAGGGACAGCTAGTGTCGCCTCAAGGCGATCGACCCGATCAGTTGGGATGTCAGTCAGAGCCGGCTTAGGTACACCCGCAAATGCTCCGGGGGCTCTGCCAACGGTCTTGAGCACCTCAAAATCCGCTGCCAATGCAGCGGGTGCGTCAAACTCATGGATGTCCAGCATGGAGCCGAGGGTGTCTTGTAGCTCTAGGATAAGCTCTCCATCGACAAGCGCTCGGCCTTTGTACTGAATTGATTCCGCATCACACGATTCAATATCAACAATGAGTTCTAGCGTATCGCCAGGTCTAGGCAGACGATGCATACGCGTGTCACCGGCCAAAGCTGCGACGGGACGGTGCGTAAAGCCGACTGTGGACATGCCCACCCACGCAGCAAGTTGACCAATCGCTTCGGCAACGAGACTGACTGGAAAGTCCGAGACTGCGCTGGGGATCGTGTAGAGACCGCACACACGTGCAGTCCCTTCAATACTAGTAATGCGGTCGACAAATGAAAAAGCGGCAAAGCGACCGTTTGGCGAGGCCAGAGCGGCGCTCGCCGGTGCCAGAACCATCAGCCAGCGGCTTGTGATGCACGCTGAGCGCGGATCACGAGCTTGCAGAAGGTTTCGGGCGTGTAAAGACGCGCGATATGGTCCACACGCATTGGTGTTTTGAAGCGCGACGCATCGACTTCAGACAAGTATTCGCGTAGACGTGCCAAACCCTTTTCGGTGAGGACACCGTTTTGCTCGAAGTCGGCAACAGCCATGTCACCGCGAACGTCCTCGATGATCTTGCCGCGAGGCACTTTGATCTTGAAGGCGCGCTCTAGACGGAACACCATATCGAGAAAGTCGATCGACTCGGCGTCGAGACCTTCAATCAACGAAACGTCGAGTTTGATGTCATCGACATCGCAGCCTAGTGCATCGGCCATCGTTTTTTGGACGGTTGGGAAAACCGCCATGATTTCTTCTTTCGAGATGACTGCTTCAGCCATGATTTACTCCAAATGTGTGTCAGCGCGCGTCATTTTAACCCAAGTATCAGGGAAATCCCGCCCCAAAAAGCCTGGATTCTGCCGCAGGAACATACCCGCTAACCCATTTTAAAGCCGCCATCCACGTACAAAACCTGTCCCGTCACATAGCTGGCGAGGTCAGACACCAAAAATCCAACCGCATTCGCAACGTCATGCGCCTGGCCGTATCGCTTGAGCAAAATATTCCGTTTAACCTCATCTTCAGCGAGATCTCGGACCTGCTGGGACATCTCTGTCTCGATCACGCCAGGTGCCACAGCATTCACCAAGATCTTGCGCGGCGCCAGCTCAACGGCCAAAGCGCGCGTCAGCGCATCGACGGCCCCTTTACTCGCAGCGTAGTTGGCCTGCCCT
>JACCDO010679600.1_pt1 | contig 36684 bp, 27 predicted proteins | sample 7446101 | NCBI WGS metagenome assembly JACCDO01 (sample SAMN15323440, study PRJNA562643) | freshwater metagenome | isolation source: river surface water | place: USA:Blue River Watershed | collected 2017-08-16 | reverse complement strand
TCTTCATAGTAGATGCACCGCTCATTTTTATCCCTTATACAATTTTAAAAATGCTTAAAATGCGTCTCCCTTAGCGTTATTCTTGGCGATTGGACACTGGCGATACCGGGATACGCAATATTTTTGGTCGCAGGACCGGTGAAACTGGACCTTTTAAAACATCGCAACTGGAGCTCCACTATTTTGAGCCCATCATCAGCTCGGGGTCAACCTGGCAATCTACTTCGCGGCTTCAGTTTATTGCGACGAACCATTTCATCTCTTGAGTCATATGACTGAAGCCGGTCCTGCAGAAGTCCGGAAGAAGATCAACCTTTCGGCGACTCCCGGAATCCGAAGTCACTGAGTTCAACCAGTCTCCGAGTTTGAGATTGCCTCACTCTCAATCAAACACACTCCCTCACTTCCTAACTGCAATGTTAGTGCGCAGTATTCGTTCTCGACAAGTTTGTCGCAGCTTTAACGTGCGCACAATAATTAGTAAGAACTTGATTGAACTGGAACTAAAAGGATTTACAGTGGTTGAGAATGTATTCTCGCCAAGTGAAATAAATCAGTTAAAGTTAGATTATGAGATTATAAAGAATCATGCTTATGATATCATGAAGAAAAGTCAATCAAAACCTCGTATATGGGTTGAGAATAATGTGAAAACAGAGTCAGTATATTGGCGAACTAAAAATGAAATGATATTACAAGCAGGTCCTGGGCGATATGATTTATATAAAGGATTTAACCTAGGAATATTCAATAGCGAAACAGTTAGTGATAACAAAGTCATCAAACCTTTAATTGATAAATTATTAGTCAGTGATTATTTAAGTTATAATGGTGTGATATTATCCGAACCCGGATCAGAAGCTCAATATTGGCATCGTGATACCGATAATCTAACAAATATAGGTTCAGATGGATCTAAATTAGTGTTACTTGATGACTTTTATTTCACTTGTTTGATCCCAATAACCGTTCCATTAACATTAGATAACGGTGCAACAGAATTCATGGTTGGTTCACATCGTCGCGATGCAAGTAAATTTGATCATTTAGAATTAGCAAGAGCAGAGGTACCAATAGGGTCTGCATTGCTATTCAATGGGAAAGCAAATCATCGTGGCGGTGCGAATAATTCCAGTCATGAGAGGCCTGTCATATATAAAGTGTATCACAAGAGATGGTACAATGATCAATTTAGAAAAGGCGTTGCACTTCAAGATCAGTAAGTTGATTTTTGTTATTATTTTATTGTATTTTATGTATTCTATTGAGTTATTTTCGGCAGAAGCCCGGTCCTGCTTGCATCAGCATGTCTTCAAACTTTCGGCGATCCTCTGACACTTCCAACAGTACTGTAACTGAGTGTTCAAGTTAGAGTGGTGAAAATGAGTGTTATATCATTGTTTTCTCTCCTTTGGTGTGCATTTTTCTTCGCAGAAGTATTGTCGTTGCATCAAACTGCCAAAACTAAAGCATTGCGAAGAATGTTGGCTGACAATTCACAAATTCATTTGATGCCTTGCTGCTATGGTATTGCTCATACTCTGGCTTACATTCCTTTTATCACAATTTTTGCTCATTCACTCACCGTAGATGGTCTTACAGCAAGGATGATTGAGAAAGCTAACTTTAATATTACGTTCATGTCTGGCTTTGGAGTATCAGCAGTTTATGGATATCCTGACGTTGGTTTAATGACTCAGACAGAGATGGCTTCACAAGGTAGGATAGTCTGTAATGCACTGAAAGATATCCCATGTATAGGGGATGGTGACACTGGTTATGGCAATGAAGTAAATCTTAAACGAACGGTAGAATTATACGCTCAAGCTGGATTGAGTGGAATTATGATTGAGGATCAAGTTTCCCCAAAACGATGTGGTCATTTGACTGGTAAAATGGTTGTATCACGGAATGAAGCATATAATCGAATCAAAGCAGCAGTTGATCAGCGTGATAAGATGGGTGTCGATATTATTATACTCGCTAGGACAGATGCTAACATTATTAGTATTGACGAAGCAATAGAAAGGTGTAAAGTGTTTCGATCATTAGGAGCTGATATAACATTTGTAGAAGGACCAAAATCTAAAGAAGAAATGGTAAAATATTGCAGCATGGTAAGTAACTAACTCACTCGTTCGTTATGTCATTATTTTTACCTGTAACTTCTAGGTTGATGGCCCTAAAATGGCGAATATGTTGGAGGGAGGAGTCACTCCAATCCTTCCACCGCATGAGTTACATGAGATAGGCTATAACATCGCAGCATATCCAATAACGCTCCTCTCGTCGTCTATACTTCACATGAAACACGCACTGAATAATGTAAAAATTGGGAAAGATAATAGCAACGAGATCAGCCCATTTAAAGAAACGTTGGCATTGCTAGGACTAGAAGATTACAACAATGAACTACTAAAATATAAAATTTAATGAGTAATATACAATTGATAGCAGCAACATCCATATCAACAAACTCGCTGTAAACCAAATTTGTTTGAAATTTTGGGCAAAGAAGATATAATAATACAGCATATAACAGGTCGTAATTGTGATGATAGCGAATGTACACGGGAAGATGAAACATTGGTAATAGTAGACCATTGTATACAGCATAAAGCGTTGCTCATCACGATAAATATTGAGCATTGTGTCAATAATTGTATTTTCATTTTTTAATTTTTTATAAAGGTATTCATGCATATGACTATTGTAGGATATGTCATACTTGTCTAGCAACTGTGTAGTCTCTTTCAACTCTATAATTTTATTGTTATTCTTATCAACAACTCTTCTACAGCGGATTGATTCATATGTATCGACGCTACATGCATCTTCCTTCCTTTTGAACAAATTTTGGAAAAATCCTGCATATCCCGAATCCACTAGTAGTGCCAACACTACGAGACACAGTGCCAGCGACATTACCACTCTTTACTCATAAAGAAGTGAATCCTTTTCCTTTTATATGTGCGGATTTTGGATTTTTCCAAAAAAATCAAAAAGAAAAGGAGAGAGAAAGAACAAATGAATGAATGAGGGGCATGGATGAGTGAAAGGGTACGATGTCTTCATTTCTACTGGCACCACTTCCGTCTTTGAATCGCAGCGGCAATGCACGGTTGAACACGAATAATAATAAACACGAACCATATCCAATTGAGGCATCACCTGAGCAAGCACTAGCACAAGCAACGTTGGTAGACGTCCCTCCTGATGGCACATTACATCTTGAGCGTTATCCTACTCCTTATGGCTATATCATTGACTTGTCTGATGTAGTGCAAGAGGTTAATGTGACTGATTTATGTGATGAATTAACCATGTATGCGAATCAAATATACTCGATTCGATCATCATCTTCTTATATTTCTAAAGACTTCATTGGTAAAATTATCAATTTAGTTTGTAACAATCAATTATTCAAATTTTTGATTGAAATAGCAATATCGTACCAACCATTACCAGTTACCTGTATTGCTGCAATCAGTAAGTCATTAAATCCAATTGTATCTGGTTATTGTCCCGTCAAAAGGTTGATTCTCACTAGAACAAGCATTAGTCTATCAGGTAACTCTATGTAAAGCCCTTCCCTTTCGTTATTACCTTACTTACCGTATAAAGGTTGTAAACACATCATCGAGTCATTACGAGGCAATATATTCTTAGAGGAGTTGGTGCTAACAGGCAATGATTGCAACGACGAGCTAATCTCATCTTATGTTGCAATAACTGGTTTTGATTTATCAAAAATAAAAGTATTCAATATTGGTTCGAACAACATCACCCCGAGTGGCATCCGCACCCTCGCCAACTCAGTCAAGTCCAACATATACTTGAAAGAGTTAGATCTGCACAGCAACGAGTTAGGCGACGAAGGTGCCGACGCTCTTTTTGGTGCAATACGCGACAACTCAATCTTGACTTCATTGAACTTATCCAATACCCACATAGTGTCGTGCATGTGGGCGGAGCAACTGCGGGTAATCACCTCCCTTTCGATATTGAATTTATCCAACAATCGCATCAACGACGACGGCTTTGTCTTGCTCATGGAAGCGCTAGAACGCACCTTTTGCATTCGAGAAATTGACGTCTCCAATAACTTGATGTCCGGGAAGAAGTGTGTTATAATTGGGAAATTATTCCAGCAAAACGCGGGGATTATGTTGTTCAATTTGTCGTCGAATAATTTCGTGTCTGAAGTTTGGGAAGCAATCGGAGTCGGCTTGCAGCACAACAACACGCTGCTTAGGTTGAACCTGACCAACTGCGGTCTGACGGACGAGACAGCCACGCTCATCTCGCGGTGCTTTGAAGAGAACGAAATATGTGATATCAACATGAACTACAATAACCTGTCGGACACGCTGCGCTTGCATGCGCGGTCCTTGTCGTCGACGTACAAGGAGTTGAATAGTGGGGCGTCGGGGATATCACTGAAGAACAGTTTTGTATGGCGACGACAGAAACTGCAAGAAATTCAACATGCGAAGGACGCACTTAAAGTGTTGCACAAACTAGGTACATTAGACGACTACCATGACGACGCTAGCAACACCATCGGCACGTCCACCTACTTGATGGATGCATACAACAACGAGGAGGCATATAACGACGATGAATCCCTAGCTACCGCGCTAGCTACGGTGGCGAATATTGATCCCAGTGCCAAGAAAGCCAAAGATAATCGCGATAGACGACAGCAAGTTGATGCTAATGCGCTCGTTTATAGTCAAGGGAAAAAAGTTTTATCAGTGTCTTATGGCTACTTCAATAACGGTATTGGCAGCATTGAAGTAACGGATAGTACGAACTACGTGCAAGCGAAAGAGTTGATCAAAGTGTTGGTGGAGCAGTACTTGGCCTCCAACAACACCGAAGTTATAAGCAATTTAATAGAGAATTTCACAATATTAGACTATGAAGGCCACCCCGTGGTCGGTGTGGATATGAAGCTGCGGACTATCTGGTCGGAGGCGGCGCTAGGGGACCAGCATGTGATGATAAGACCGGCGGATTGGCGTTCAATACTCGACGATGAACACGAGGATGAGGATGACAATGCATCGGTGGAGCAGTTGGGAGACCACGTGGATGACGCCAGTTCATTGGCGTCTCCGTCAGTTGGTTGGTAGAGTTATGGGTGTGGGAAGAAGGGACTGTTTATTTTGTTGCGAATGTATTTATTATATTACGTACACTATTTTATCCGTTATATGTCTTCCAACTCCTACAAAATGCTCGAACATCATCACAATTTCTTATAGTCGTTAGAAATTTCCCGATAACCCACAGCTCCGTATCGTTGGGGTCATCAAAGAAAGAGGAGCAGTCGATCGCGTTCTCAGGGTGGAACTTGTAGGAAGCCGGGGAGTTGTCGACGATGATTGTGTTCTTGATGTCTCTATTCAGCAGCGACAAGTCCTTCACATAGTGACCGTCATGTAACACACAATTTTCTCTAAATAGCCGTTTCTTTATAACTTTATGAACATCTAGTTTATCTAACAAGGGATCTGCATACTTACTCAACGATGCAGTGTATATAACTATCTCATAGAACTCACTCACCTGGTGCATGAAGCTGTCCACACCTGGTCGTTTTATCACATATACATTGTGGATGGTGCCATCAATATTGACGGGAATGACATAATTTGCTTGCGGGACAGGTTGGAATGACGAGTGAACCAATGTTTCGTCTAAATCAAGCACCAAACATTTCTTGCCGGACTTGTCGGGGTATCCCATATCTGGCATCTTCACTGGCAAGCCATGCACTCCAACACTTGAGTTGTTATTATTGAGATTATTATGATATTTCTGACTTTGAATCACTGTAGGGCTACTCTGCGAGGCTGCTACTGACAGCTCGATGTTATTTACGCTTACTGATGATTGATTATCTACAACATCTGATTTCGCACTACAACATGAAAAAAATAATTCAAACATATAAGAAGCCTTATATCGTGAATTATTATTGTTTGGGATCACGGTATTATTATATTTAGTTGATTGAACTGTTAGTTTCTCTGTTGTACTTGGATTTCCATCACGATCAACTTGAGTTATTATACTTGCCAATGAAGTTACTCCATCATCGGTCGAAGCTATTGGATTTTTGAAGTTATCAGTCATAATTAAGGATAATAAATGATGTTTTCTTAGTGTATTAACGCGTTAATACTATTGCTTTCTCAGTGTATTGATATATTAATACTATTCTATCAGTGTATTGAACCTACTTTATTATTTTTAAGAAACGTTACGGCACGTTCAAGTGTAATAATGCAACTTGAAATTGAGCGTAAATATATGCCGCTCACCGAGCCGCCTGTATCTAGTCGGGACGCGATGCAATGTTCCGCTGCTCAAACTTAATCGAACAAAATACTACTTTTCAAAACTGCTTCAAAGATAGGAACCTATTACACACTCTTCCGAAACTGTGGTACCGGCGGCATATAAATGAATTTTTAAATGATATAGTGAATGATATGCTGCCGATTCTTCTTGCAAACACGTTATTGTTGCTACTCGCGGAGTGTGCGCATTGTAAGAGGGAATTAATTAACTTATTCAATATTTGCAATATTTTTTCAATTCAAGGTAGGTTTAATGTATAAGGAATGATACTTGGCGATGAAGGAGCGTGCTTTATCCTGATAACGAAGGTCATTGGAGTTATTTGTTACACAAAGAAGACTTCGAAGTTCGAAGGTACCATCGGGCCGGAATAATTGAAAATCAGGTAGATTTTCAAAAAATAGTTAAAAGAAATGGATAAAATTCTGGCAGAAAGCGCTCTTGAGGCTCACGAGGGCTATTCAGACGACGACTTTGAGTATGAGCAGCAGGCAAGTACTAACAACAGCAGTAAAATGGATGTATTAAAGGCTGCGGCAGCACAGGTATCTCGAGAAGAAGCAATTGAAGTCAAGGAAAAATTACAAATTGAATCACAGAAATTAAAACCAATGCCGCCAACAGGACCTAAACCAAGTCGAATGAGTGATATTGACGACATGCTTGTCGATACTGCAGATGAGATTGATGAATATGATGAAAATAATGAATTAAAAACAGAATTTTTAATTGGTTGTTATCGTAATGATAAGAAATTAATTGAAAATTTAATAGATAAAAGTGAAACTAAAGTATTAAAATCAATTGATAAACATGGGTGGTCCCCATTGCATATTGCCGCAAGTAAAGGTAATTTAGCTGTTTGTGAAATATTACTAAATCATAAATCAATAATTAAAAGAATTAATTTAATGGATAAGTTAGCAGGTTTCACAGCATTACATCTAGCATGTATCGGTGGTCATTATGACGTTGTTAGAAAGCTAGAAGAATTTGGCGCAGATCGAACTATAAGGAATAATTTAAATGATATTCCAGTGGACTGTATCCCAATAACTATAGAAGGAAAGAAAATTAAACAATATTTGTCACCACCAAAAGAAGAAGCTGAAGGAAAGGAAGAGAGCAAAGAAAGGGATTATAACAATGATGATTATGATGAGTATAAACAAAGTCACAAGTAAATTAATGTCTACAATGTATAACAAAATTATATTTTACATATTCTTAACTGTTTTCAATGGCATCATAATCTTGACGTTTCATGATCATCATAACTTTTATAGGTCTCGTGGACCATCTCATCACAAGGTGAGGATACTGCCTATTGAAATCAACAACAAATTGTCTAATAATATTTCTTCGTAACTTTTTTTGTTTCTTAGATCTTAATGCGAAATATACTAGTGGAAGAAGCAATGGACCCATTCCTATCAATGCAAAATCGACCTTGCTAGCGCGGCATTCAATCAATCTTTCGTTTAAATCTCTGATACTAGCTTCATAGTCTCCGGCAGTCATAATACCGTGTAAAGGCACGATGAAGGGATCCTCTTCAAATTTGATGTCGAGACCTCCGTTAACATATCGAAAAGGAACATCAATGCATACAATCTTTGGTTTAACCACTTGCGGATCAACAAGGACAGCTTTCGCCGTTGCATCGTCGATATAAGCGCTCATAACCTTGATAGAACGTTGATCTTTTTCTGTTTTTTCCCAAAAACTTTTTGATGAACTTGAAAATGGACCGGGCGGCCTTGGTGATGATTGCACTACCTACTTATTAATCGCGCGGGAGAGAGATATTAACTATTCTCTATCCAACAGTCAATACCATCCGACCAAATAGCGGACTAAGTACGTGAATTCTCTCTGAAAAATATCGCCAAGGGCCGGCACCTTGAAGTCGAGAAAATGTTCTTCGAAGTTCGAAATGTAAAAAAAAATGAGCGAAGCATGGACTTGTGCGAGTTGTACGTTGATAAATCGTTCATTATTTCTATGTTGCGAAGCATGTGGCGCGGTGAAAGCTCATGTCAATATAAGTGATAGAGGTGGCGCCGTAATTATAGAGCTGGATTCTCTTTGTGTCATTGGAACAAATGAGAATCTGGTGACTAAGGTAAGAAATTCCGTGAGCAGAGGTCATATAGATGGAGTGAATATGAAAATTGATGAGTGTATGAGTAATCATTCTAACAACCTTTATTTGGTTCATGAATTAGCAAGTAAATTGAAAGATAAAGGAGTATTAGGAACTAAAAACAAGAATATTTTGTCATTTTCATTATATTGGCCTGCGTTCGTTACTGCTCTAGACAATCCATATGAATCAAGAAGTACTTTGCGTGATTTTTGTCGTGGTCACTGGAGTTGGTGGATTAGAACAGCTGGAAATCCGAAACGAGATAGTCCTCATTGGCAAACGATCAAAGCAACAATGGCGGAAGGATTCAAGGGTATCCGTATGGACATCAGAGACTTAACTACAGAAAAGCAAAATTTTGTCGTGTTCAGTTATAACGGTGTAATTTGTACGTACTTGGCTGGTTTGAAGAAATTAGGTTGGGTTGGCCCAGGATGGGATTTAGTGGAATGACATTTTTGTACTTGTTGATGCTGTGTTTAATATATTTACCACTTCCCTGTGACAGGTGATTTCTGCATTCTCTTTGCTTCGTCGACCTATCTTCTTTCGAATTCCACACCAACACCCTCCGGTCGGACTCGGATACTTTGCCAATTTTTGCCAATATCAGAGAGTTTGAAAAGTAAAAGGAAAACCATCGAAGGAACTTGCTTCGCAATTAGAATAAAAAGTTTCGACATTATCTCTCAAAGTATGTCAGTGAAAGCAGGTTTTCAAGTTGCTTACGAGGTGAAAGAGTCACCATTTGGTCTAGGACTGTTTGCTGGCGAGTTCATAGCAAAAGGCACATTAATTTGGAAATACGATAGCAATGTGAATGTGCGAAGCTACAAAAATCTTGAAGAGATTAATATTCGGTTGGCAGAGCTATCCGTTGCAGACCAAGAGTTCTTCATGTCACATGTTTATTTATTTGATGGGGTTATGAATGAAATATTAGATGATGGAAAGATGTGGAATCACAGTGAGAATCCAAATACTGGGTCGGGGCCAGGAGATGATCCTAATGTTGACTGGTACAGTTCATATGCTATTCGAGATATAGAAGTAGGCGAAGAGCTCTTTGATGATTACGGATGTTATGAATATCCTGAATATTTTGTTGAACTAGCAAAGAAATATAATGTACCACAAGACTTTATTGTTAAAAAGGATTTTAAAAAGCCTGGTTTTCACATTTCTTATGAGATCAAAGAGTCGCCTTACGGATTAGGCATCTTCGCCAAGGAGTTCATACCAGCCAACACCTTAATCTGGCGCTTTGCTGATACTTTGAATATTAAAACATATGCAAACGAAGGAGAATGCCGCGAACATTTGGAGAAATTAGGCAGCAAAGAGGCTCAATATGAGTGGATTTCACATGTGTACGTGTTCGACGGACTCGTTAACGAGATATTAGACGACGGAAAGATGTGGAATCACAGCGAAACTCCAAATACTTACTCTGGATATAACGGTGATTTTGATTCAACATATGCATTGCGCGACATAGCCGCCGGGGAAGAGTTGCTAGATGACTACGGACAGTACGAGTATCCGGCGTGGTTTACACAATTGCTGAGTGAATATAATGTACCAATTGACTTCATTAATATTAAAACAAATGTATAATAGATTACACTAATTCTGTTCACATACCCCCTTTCATGCTTGCTTGCTTCGACATACTCGCTCTTCTGCCCATGTTTGGTGCGGCGTTATCCGGCACAACTTGTGAAGGCGATCCCGCTCCACTACCGGATATACTTTTTCTCCTCGATGATGACGCGGGCTGCATTGGCGATGGTTTGTTCTTGCTCGTTTTATCAAAATATTCTTTTTCATCTTCTATGAAACTGTCCGCATTCTTCCCTTTGGTTGACTCGGCTTTTGCCTTTGGGATCGAGATACTGTTACAGTAACCGGCTACTTCATGAGAAACGGTTTCAGTTGGTAATTTCAACTCATTCCATGACAAGAAACAGTCGGTGTTGGGGGCCTTGTTGTTCAACGGTTTCCATGGTGGAATTATTCGTAAATTCATGAAATCATTCCAATTTACATCCGCCAACCAAGGATGTGACTGCACATGCTTCCAATTCATACGTGCGTTGGGGTCTTTGGCCAGCAAACCGTTGATTAACAGCTTCAACTGCTTGTTCGTGAAGAGAGGAATCGAGGGGTTTTTGGCGTTTATATTGTTGAATATTTCAAATTTCGACATTTTATCGGTGTCGCCGAAGGGCGCTTTGCCCGCGATCATCTCGTACAAAACACAGCCTAAACCCCACCAATCAACGGGGAAACCATGATTTTTCTTCATGAAACCACCGGCAATCTCTGGCGCCACGTACATGGCAGTGCCACAGCCGTCAATTAACGTCGATTTCTCGTTATCTAATGGAGCTGCAAAGCCAAAATCACACAATTTTACATGACCATGACAATCAAGAAGTATATTCTCTGGTTTTAAGTCACGGTAAACTATATTCAAGTCATTATGTAAATACGAAAGTGCTAATGCAATTTCACAGAAGTAAAACTTTGCCATTTGTTCACTAAATTTATATGATTTCTTCATTAATGAATACAACTCCCCTCCTGCTGCATAATGCAAGCAGATACAAAAACATTGATTCGTTTCATACGTGCAATAATAAGAGACAACAAAAGGATGTTTTAATAGCAGCAATACTTCCATTTCTTGTTGTATTCTACTGGCGCTTTGACATTCATGTATTATAGTCTTGGGAATATACTTTATCGCTAGATACTTGGATGTTGCAACATGTTTACACATGAATACATGCCCAAATTTACCTTTCCCAATAGCTTTTGTTGTTTCTACACTTTCTTCCTTTAGTATAGTGAGTTTGGACTTGCTGGGAACAATCCAATCTACCTGTAATGGGGATTCGCTACTGACGACCAATTTGTAGCTTGAGTTACTCACGCCCATCTTCTATACTTCCTATTGCATTCAGAGTGATCACACTGAACAATATGTACAACAAGCAATATACAATCAGCTATGAATACAGAATAGGCGACATATAACCATCATTTTGGTTACAATAATCTTCTTATTATTTCTCGTTTTTTGGTCAGGTTTGGCTCACTCCAGCACTACTTGGAGCCGAGTCGGAGGTGCTTCGGCCTTGCACCAAAGAGAGAACTGTATACATGGCTTCTTATCTACATTTTACAGTATATATCTTCTAGTTATAGTAGTCATCCGCGGTCTCACCATCGTCTGCTGTTTTGGCTTTACTTCCTTTTTCTCTAACTGCTTTTGCACGTAAAGTTGCAACTAACTGCTGTCCCGTGTATGTATATGGTACATTTTCATTTCTCTTTGCTAATTCCTTGCTATGTGCTGTGCGCAGAATATAATCGATGATGTTAATGGTGCGATGGTACTTCATGGCGTGTAAGTAGCCAGTAATAGCTATTTTATTTGCTTCATCTGCAGAAAAAAAGTGAGATTAATAGACACCAAAAGCAATGTAGTATGTACCTGTATGCTGTCGGTAGTAATCTAGCTTCTGAAATAAATCATCCTTGTCGTTATTAGAGAAATATATAACGTGCACACCGTGAATTAACGGATACGGCATGGGAGTATTTAGTGGGTCCACGAACACTAGTGCACCCGATGCAAGTGACTCCCACAGTCTAAAGTCTCCTTCCCAATGCGCGGGATTAACCGTTACAATAATTTTAGCATTATACATCTCATTGAAATATACTTCATTTAAATTATTACGACTTCCTTTGTTCACTTGACCTAGCACCGCATTGGTAATATTCTTTGCTGCTACATATTCTATCACCCAATCAGACACGCGCTGCCGCGTAGACATCTTTTTGTGTCCCCGCAACGTACACATTATATCAATTTCTCTATTTTTATTAAACACATCCTTTGCATACTCTTCTGCAACACTGTATGTCAATGGATACACGTCATCTTTGAGTAGATGAGGATAATCCATGTGATTGCCATCCTTTCTCGAGGTATATGCGCGCTTATACATGGCATTGTACCACACCATACTATTGCCATACTCTCGTGTCATGTCTGCCCTATTGTTGTAAGGAGCATATAGTGGATAACCATCGAATTCATCCAATACTATTAGCTTGGAGATATAACTTTTATCTGTGCATTCAGTCAAATGCCAAGGCGCTGAACCAGGTAAATATATCACATAATCCGCTTCAGCAATATTCTTTACTACTTTAACATTAGGATGTAGATTGATTCCTTCCTCTATTAAATAATAAAATCGGATACCATGATTCGCAACATGATTGCACATATACACATTAAACTTTGGTTGAAGCTGCAATTCTGTAATAATACAATCAGACTGATTGCGGCAATTTAATAATTCTAAATTTGGACTTAGACCATCTATTATATCACTTCCTTTGCGAGGAGAATTCATACGTTTTTGTCGATTAGGTTTAACTGTTATTATAGTCTCTTCATTACTATTGCTATTACTATTGCTATTACTATTACTATTGCTATTACTATTACTATTACTATTGTCTATTGGTGTCTCTATTCTTGTATTAATAATACTATTATTGTCTTTAATTATTGGTTTATTAACACCACTTTCATCATATATAATTGGATCTGAAAATAATTTCAGCTGTTGAATAACTTTATAAGCATACTCACTAACATTTGGTATACCAGGATATGTTTCAATATTACTGAATACTGGTACTATTCCTTCAGCAATTAATCCTGAATCAACTAACGGACGACGCATAGATAATGGTGACTGTATATGACTATGATTTTCATCATGACTAGGCTGTATTATGAGATAAATGTACAGTGAACACAGCAGACTCACCAATAACAATAATTTAAGACGGGATAAACCCATTTTTTGAGATGTTACCATATAGGAAATTTTTTTAGAACAGTAAGCCCACATTTTTAGACCTGCTTTACAAGACAGGGAGACATGGAAGAAAGAGAGTTAGCTATCTTTTGTTTTAAATACAGTTGAGAAGGGCCGGTGGTATTCGCTTCGATGCGCTTGGAAGGCTTCCTTGGTGCAGATCGCAAGAGCACATTGGTTAGCACTTCAGATTCTGACTCTGGCAACACGAGTTCGAACGTCCATGACTGAATCTCTCGTAGGAAGCTGAAAATTTCTTTTTGCCGAAAATTCAAAAAATTTTGAGGGCCGCGGAAAGTTTGCCAAACTATATGTGAGTTCGAGTATGCATTTAAACTCGTAGCAATCGAATTTCTTTTGGCAAAGTAATGGTTCATCACAATACCAAGAAACAGTAAATCGAAATGATTCTATATACCGCTTTACACTTTGTGCATACACTTTCAAAAGCCGTTGGAAGATAACATGATAGAATAATTTCAATCTTCTTTCTAATTGTGATATATATAGAGAAATCAACGTGGTGCAATAAACGTTTACTACTACCCAATGATGGGATGATTATTTCAAGTCATTCTTAACATGGAAACATCAATATTTTTATGCATAACATGGTATGAATGACTTTTTGATAGCATTGATTGATGAGTCTTGATTGATCGTGATTAATTTTATGCCAATTAGAGCTGTCAATAGATTTCGCGGTGTTAAGCAAGTGTACAGAACGAGGTGAAGCACTCACGTGAAGAAGCTTTGGGGAACAAAGCATGTATTGGCATTGGAAGTATTTGAGAGCGTATTACAGTATTACATTATATTTTATTTTAATTAAAATGGTAAACAATTAGTTAAGTTACTAATGTACACTAAAAACAAGTCCTACTTCTTACACTATAAAAGAGTGTGTATATTTTCACATTTTTCACAATAAAATTTCTTGATTTATTAAACAAAATCAAGTGGTATTTTACTTTTGAGTGATGGTCTTTTGTTTTCTTTTGCTTCTTGAATCATTTGTTCTTTACTTGAATATCCCCAAGTTGGATTCATATAAATTCCTTGGGGATTATCCATTAATGAATCAATATCAATTGATGCTAATTTTACTGGATTACGTTTAAAATATTCTTTGATACCAGCAGTAGTAACCGTTGATAAAATATTATTTGTTATCCAATATACACCTAATCCAGCAGGTACTGATAACGAAAAATATCCTAATAATAATGGTAAATATTTTAATATTCGTTGTGATTGTTGTATTGCGGGATCATCTGATGGCGGTGTAAGTACTCTTAATGATATTGTTTGGGCTATGATCAACAATGCTGGTATAGTTAGATATGCTATAGTATCATGCCAACCTAAGGATGGGGTAAAATTATTCCAATTAGCAAATAACCAATCAGCAGTACGTTCACCATATACTGGTCCATCTAAATCTGGTAACCATAAAAATGATTCATCTAATTGTTTTGTTGTTGCTAAATTTAAAAATGATCTATATAATGCAATAAATACAGGAATTTGAGCTAATGCAGGTAAACAACCAGCAAGTGGATTTACTTTAGCTTCAGAATATAATAATGCAACTAATTGATTTTGTAATTCTTTATTATCAGGATATCTATCTTTAATTTCTTTAACTTTAGGTGTTAATGCTTGAGTATTTTGTGTTGATGCTAATTGATTATAAGTTAATGGAAATAGTAATAAACGTACAAATATAGTAAAAGTAATAATACTTGGACCATAAGAATTTTTGATACCAAAACCATTTAATGTATCATGTAATGAAACAACTGAATTTTGTATAAATTCTTGAAACTGATCAAATGCATTAAAGACTGGATTTCCATTTAAGAAACAGAATGGAGCCCATCCTGGTTCACCAAAGTTAGGACATATAATTTGATTTGCAACAGTAGCAACACTCTCATCAGCAAGAAGATGTGATAATGTTTCGATAGGTACAACGCGTAAAGCAGTAGATCTTCTTGAAACTGTTGATCGGACAAGGCTTTGTGCTTCCAACAAACAAGCAACCAATACCAATAACTGCAAAAGCTTCATCTTTTTATGAATATCCTTTACCGCAATATGGCGATGACTATGTGCATACTGCTACATGCTCTTGAAATTAGGGTTTCAAGTATTGTAAAAAGTAACATATATTGTCACGAACACATGTTTATTCCATGCACAAAGGCTAGAAGCTTGACTTGGAAGCGATATAAGTGGTGGTCTATTTATTTTTATAACACTAAATAGATTCTATTTTTATTTATCTTCAATATTATTTCAGAGTTTATATCTATAGTTATAGCTACATCTACACCTACATCTACATCTATATCTATATCTATATTTCTTTTGGATGCTCAATTTGGATCCCGGATCTAAAGTACCAGACAAGTGGGACTAGTCACAAAACTATCAAGAAGGCATCGAGATGGCCAGCAATCCATTGCTGCAGCGATCAGATAGCAAAGACAGTGCGCTGCATGTGTCCTCGTCGCCTGTTGAGAGAATTCTCAAGGTATCATTCTATCAGCTATAATAAATATATCTTAATCCATTCAAAACTTACAAATTTGTACTAAATTCTAACTAATTAATCCTACCAATAGGTTACGTATCGTTGCCATGATCAAATGATGAATATATACTACACAGTACTGGCTATTTTATCTGCTGGTATTTTACCATTAGTATGTTATTTTTATCCTTTGATTAAATTGCAATTAACAACTGTGACTTGCACTCCTGATAATGCAGAATTTGCACATGTAATTGTCGGCACAAGAAGCGATATATATTATGCAGCGGTCAGTTCGAGCAATGAAACAAACCTAGTTATAAATGCAGAGGATAAGCATATTATCACAGCGGTAACACATTATAATCATTTAGATGAACATGTAGTAGTGCTTGAAATTAAAACTGATCGTTATATTGGCTCTTCATACGACAAGTTTAAACTGTATAAAGTTCCATCAGTACCAGTCAATTTTAAAAGATTTTTAATTCAAAATAATGATAATAGTAAAGATAGAAGGAAAATGGAACGAGATATATTGATAAGCCAATATGGGGCCAACACGATGGCCATCCCTGAGACGAGTCTACTCGATGTAATTGTGCGCCAGGCGCTTTCCCCGTTTTTCTTGTTTCAATATTTTGCTATTATATTGTGGTTTTACGAAGGATATTATTTTTACACATGCTTTATCCTCGTCATCACCGTTTCATCGGTGTACTTCAACGTTTCGGAGGTTCTTTATAACTTGGAAAGACTAAAGAAATTGGCTGGCAACGAAGGAACAGTGCAAGTGGTTGATGAAGACAACATCAACAGTAGTGGTGTTGATGACGGAGTAAATAGACTGGTATATACAGCACCTGACTCGGTACTTGTGCCTGGAGATAGATTTTTAATTACGGAAGGAATGACATTACCATGTGACTGCATCTTGATCAACGGACGAGCTATTGTCGATGAAAGCATGTTGACTGGCGAAAGTGTGCCGGTGAATAAGCTACCTATTGACATCAGTGGCATCGGAGGAAACCGACATAATAATCCCCTTGATAAATGTAGTTTAGCCGAGGCGCACGACAGCAACCGTGCCGAGGACTACGTGGAGGAGATCGACTTGTCCGTCAAACGGTCGGCAAATATCTTGTTTGGTGGCACTAGAGTGCGTCAGTGTAAGTCCACTGAAGTAGTAGCTGTTGCTTATCGCACTTCTTTCCGTTCCTCTAAAGGGCAACTAGTAGGCACGTTACTTGATGATAAAAATGAGTTTCTTTCCTTCTTTGCTGATGCGTTGGTGGTTATTCTTTGCATGCTTCTCTTGGTTTCAATCATTTACATATACTTTGGCATCCGACTGCGCTATTTGGGTGCTTCAACCAGCGAAGTTTTTATTTATTATTTGGACGTGATCACTAATGCTATCCCACCTGCGCTAACTGCTTGCTTGTCCATTGCCACCGCGGTGTGTGTCGTGGCCTTGAAGGATGACGAAATCTACGTCACTGACACCACTAGGTTAAATTGGGCTGGTATGGTAAGTGCTGTTTCATTTGATAAAACTGGCACGTTGACAGAAGAGACACTCAACTTTCAAGGGGTCTCAGTGGTGTCCACGTCTATCACTGGCGAAGCAGTGCTAACCGAGCATATTTACAGCCCAAATCAGACTAGCTTCTTCACTCAGTTACCACCAGTTATGCTGGAGACACTAGCTACTTGTCACAGCTTGTCCCTCCTATCATCCCTTGAAGCAGCTACTGCTACCCCAGTGGGCGATCCATTAGAAATCGAATTACTCAAGGTTTCTAGATGGTCACTCTTCTTAAATGACCGCGAACGCATGTGTGCTCGACCATACAACAATCCAAGCTCAGTCTATGAAATCATCAAACATTTTGAATTTAATGCAGATCGGTTACGTGCTGCCACCTTGCTTGGCAGACCAGGTAATGTGCCTAACAAGTATGCATACCTTGTCAAGGGTTCCCCTGAGGTTATCATGCGACTTTGCGATCAAGATAGCTTGCCGCAGTCCCTATCTAACAAGCTGCTGCAATACACCAAGAAAGGCTACCGCGTTATAGCAGTGGCTTACAAGGAATTCAGTAATATAAACATCAACGACCTTGCATCGACCTCGCAGGAAGACATCGAGGCTCAAGGTGGTATCAAATTTTTAGGATTAATTTATTTAAGTTCAAAGTTGAAAGCAGAAACCGTTGCAACGATCAAGGAGTTGACGACTGCAAGAATACACACGAACATGATCACCGGCGACCATATTCACACTGCTATTGCAGTTGCTATTGATGTTGGTATCTTGAAGCATTACGGTGCAAGTACGAATGTGTTGTATATAATTGATGAAGATGAAAGAAATAGTGGCAGCTTGTGCATTACTGATGCATACAGTAACGAGGTTATATCCAACGACCTCGATCTCGACAGCTTGCTGAATCTCATGTCTATTTCAACCCTCGACGAGTGTAAGTTGCGACGTCAAATACTATATAATTTACCAAAATCAACCAAGTCCTCACAGACATTCGACGGTCCAATCCAGCTGGCTGTCACGGGCAGAGGCCTGCAGCTGATCCTAGCGAAGTATCCCAAGAATGTCGTTGACTCACTCGTTCGTCACACACAAGTATTCGCTAGAACAAAGCCAGCAGATAAGAAACTAGTAGTTGATTATCTGTTGAGTCTGGACCGCAACGACGACCGCCTGGTGCAGCTAGTGGAGCAGTATGAGCACCTGAGCATAAACTCATCAAGTAGTAGTACGTCACCTAAAAGCAACCATTTTGAAGACTCGAATAGTGCTCAGTTGTTTATTAACCAGAACAAAGACGAGCATAACGGGAAGTTTATGGTATTGTTTTGTGGCGACGGAGCCAACGACATCGCCGCGCTGCGAGCGTCGACTATCGGAGTGTCGCTATGTGATGCCGAAACAAGTGTCGCTGCACCTGTAACATCAAGAAATCAAACACCATTCTCAGTGGTAAAAGTACTGCAAGAGGGTCGTAGATCACTCATTACTGCGTACGTGTTGGTCATGTTCAACTTGATGTACGGCACCATCCAATTCATCATGTGCTGCTACCTGTACTACTTCGGATTACGCGTGGGTAACTACATGTTCTTGATTCAAGATTTATTTTACACGTTGGTGTTGGGTGTGTGCATCATATACACAGCTGGTGCAAGCACTATCTCCAAGGAGTTGCCACCCGCAAGGTTCTTCACCCCTTATTTATTGGTGAAAACAATATCCCAAATGGTTTGTTTCATTCTGTTTCAAGGACTCGCGCTTGATATACTGATGTCGCAGTCATGGTACACTCGTTACTCCACTGATGAGCCACTATCTGATACCTATTCATACGAAGCAACTGTACTGATGAATATGGCTTGCGCACAGCTTATGATCGCGTCGATAGTGTCGGGCATTGACGAGCCATTCCGCAAGCCTTGGTACACCAATAAATACCTGGTTGCGGCGCTGACCGGTCAACTAGGCTTCCTTCTCTTCATGATATTCAGCGGAGAAAGCTATTTCTACAGTGATGTCTTGCAGATGAAGGCACTTCCTACCTCTTTTGGTTGCATTTTGTTCCTTTTCATGGTGTTTAACGGCGTTGTTTCAATGATTTTGAGCGCAGTCGCTAATGCGTTCAGACCTAAGCCGGTACACGCTTACAGCATCTCCAAGGTGACCTTAAGTGCAACAGATGAAGAAGAAGAAATTTTGATAAGTAAATAAAATACAATTTTTTACATGTGTATAGTGAGTATAAAGAGTACATTTATTTCTTGGAATTGGGTCGGGACTTACTCGCGGGTGGGAGTATATTGTAGATACTGCGTATGTTGGCAATGCTATCGGGGAGATGTAGCACCCGATCCTTACATGCCTCAAGCAGGACATGCTTATCTGCTTTGTTACGGGTGTACTCACGGATGTAATCCATAGTCAGACTTTCCTTCGTTTGATCCGCCTTCAAATCCCTCTCCATCTTCAGAATTTTCTCATGGATATCTATATTTGTCTCATCAGTAGCAGCGGTGTCCCCATCGTCATTCTCCGATGCGTTAGGCATGATGTTACCCGTCTTCGACTCCAATCCCACCACATTCAACCATGTCGAATAAGCGATACGCAAGGCGCGGCGTCCAGTTAGTAAGTCGTTGATTGCTTGCACCATCTTGTCTTGGGTTTTGCTGGTCAAAATGTTCAATCGCTTCAACTCGTCTCGTCTCTTCTTGTCTTTCGCTGCTTTTCTCTCCTTTGAGCGGATCTCTACCTCACTGAAATCATCTTCATACTTATTTTTCTTGAGTAAATTCATATTAAATGGTCCTTTCCACGCCACATTAACGCGACTAGCTGCCTTTAACGCAGTAGCTGCCTCTGCTAGCGCAACCGCATCTTCTTCCTTATCAAGGATCTCCTTGGAAGGAGGTGGTGGTTTATACTGCGCAATACGCAAGGGACGAGAACTGGCATCAATAACAGGTTGCTTCAGCATATCAACAGTCCATTTTTCCGTTTCACTATTGATCATACTTAGTGTTGTAAGAGCGGCGAACCCCGTGGCCAAGCTGTACTTGATGACTCTAGTCTTCTCCACCCAGTAGGCGATGCCAAACATAACCTTGCGCAAATGCTGTTGTATTGTATGAGTAAATCTTACAAAAACTGGATTAATATCACAAAATTTACTAAATTCTTGGATGTCTAATCCGCCGTCGCCGTCTGCGTCGATGTAAGTAAAGATATTCATCGCGCGCTTCTTGGCTTTGGTCAGATTCTTATTATCGTACTGCACTCGGATGAACTCTTTGAAATCATCTACATCTAATATTGATATTTTAGGATTGAATAAGGAACCGCGACGAGAGATAAGACGGAAACATAATTCTATAGTTGATTCCTTATCAACGTATAAGTATTTTGATGCAAAAACTAGTAACTCTAAGAATGTTACAACTCCTGTGAAGCTACTATTCATAACATCGAATGATCGTTTGATATACACGTTGTCAGTCATATAGAGGAAGTCCAAGTACTCTTCATACGACATCTTGTTGTTCCCATCAACGTCAATCTCCAACCACATCTTCAACCAAAGTACACGTTCCTCTTTAGTCATTTTCAATGATTGTATAACTTTTCCTAGAAATATACGAGTAAGAATGAAGAAACAAGAGTTAATCTGTGAATAAATAGGCGGATTGAAGTCAGATGAGAGTGTACCAAGCTTTCCATCAGAGTCAGAGAAAACACTTAAATATGCTTTTGTAAAGTCAGATTCTTTGAATATCATAGGTAGAGCACGTTGCAGGAATGACCTGCCAGCATAATCACCCATTTATTAGCGAACAAATTTCATTCAATCACACAATATTACCCATCATTTCTTCTCTTTTTTTCGAAATTTTTTCAATTCCTTTCTAAACGTCCACACCCTGCCTCTTCTAACAGCTCTATTTTTATTTATTTCTTTATTTATTCAACAATTTAATAAACTACCTACTTCATTGCCTCAACAAGAGAGATGACACCTTCGCGGAAGACTTTGGTGTGCTTGTCAACATCTTCCATGGTATGTTGTGGTGAAAACAGTGCCATGTTGTGGAATGGAGTCAATAATATTCCGCGGTTCAGACAGAATAAATGTAAATAATTTTCTAATTCATGGAATGAAGTGGCCGCAGCTTGTGCGCCATTAATAGGTGGTGGACAGAACCAGTACTCGGATCTGCATCCTAATTGCTGCACATTCCATGGTAAGTTAAATTCCTTGATGGTGTTGTTAACACCAGTTGTCCATGCAGTAGCTAGTGGAATCATGTAGGCATAGTCTTCTTCGCGCAATGTACTGCTTAAGGTGGCTTTTACAGCAGCCAATGCTAATGCATTACCAGTTAATGTGCCACCAACACCAGATACATCAACACTATCATCTAATAAATGTTGTTTTAATTGATCAGCTACTGCTTGTGTCATACCATATGCCGCAGCAGGCATGCCACCACCAATAGGCTTACCAATGACTAAGAAATCTGGTTGTAATTTCCATGCTGCAGTGCATCCACCTGGACTGCAGCATATTGTGTGCGTTTCATCGATGATTAATAAAACATTATACTTGACACATAATTCTTTAACTTGTGTTAAATATCCTTCCAAAGGGAGCACAATGCCGATGTTGGTCAAAGCTGGTTCCATCAACAAACAGGCACAATCGCCGTGCTTAAAACAATTTTCAAGGGATTCAATATCATTAAAATGTGCAACTCTTGTAGTTACATTAACATCACATTGTGGTCCAATAGCACCTGGACGTGGTACAATTTGCCCCTGTTCATTCAACACAGCTAATGTTTCATCAACTGTACCATGATAACACCAATCCATAACAACAATCTTTGGCTTTTTTGTTATATATCTAGCATATCTTAATACAAAACGATTAGCATCTGTTGCTGTCATTGCCATTTGCCATAATGGTAATCCAAATCTACGTGATAATTCAGATGATACATATGCAGCATCAGATGATGGCATCATGGTTGTAATACCTCTTCTTACACGTTCACTTACGGCTTCTGCTACTTGTGGTACAGCATGACCAGTCATAGCACCTGTATCACCTAAACAAAAATCTGTATATGTAATACTATCAGCATCAGTAAAATGTGCACCATTAGCATCATCAACCGTCAAAGGAAACGAGCCTGGTAAACGATTCATCCATGGCATTGGTACACCACCCAACCAATTTGACTTCAATTTGCTTGATATTTCATTTGATTTAGGATGTAATTTTACGAATAATTCTTCTTCTTGCTTATGCAAATCAGCTAACTTTTCAGCAGTAATCACGCCACCAATCATTGTCTCAAAAGGTAATTATTAGTAAGAAAGAAAGATTTTGTTGTTGCAGTTTTTGTTGGTTTGGCGAACGAAGCAAAAGATCCAAAATAGGCGGTCCTATGGATACGTGATACGTAATAATAAATAAATAAAGAGAAAGGAAGAGTGAAGAGAACGCCACGAATGAAAGCAGGGAAGCGCGGAGAAGGATTCTAACAGTTGTAATAAACCTAAACTTGGACAAGTTATAGTTCGTTGAACTTCCGGCCCCAAAGAAATTTCAAAGAGGAAAATCAGAGAGATCAGAGTGCTATGTTGCCTTACTCTGTTGAGCAACGTCGGGGAGAGTTGAGTGAGAAAGGAGTGAAAACAAAGGATCTTATTGCTTTGTGTGCAGAAGCAAAGTTGACTGGATCTTACAAGAACAAAAGTAAAGTTGAATTAATTGAGTTATTACTGGCACATGGCAAGGATGAATATAATGCGTACTTGAAAAAACAAGGAATATCATCGAAAATTAATTATGCTGCCTTGTCAAATGATGGATCAAATGATGAATCTAACTTTTTAATAAAGCCATCATCAAGTAAAAAAGAAGATTCTATTGATGATAATAATGAATCAATTTTCATTAATGGTAAAGAATTTATTCCATATTCAGCAGTACCACCAGTAACATTATCATCAACACTACCAGTATCATCATCATCATTAGATGCAGTAGAAGTAGTTGATAAAGTTAATAAGGAAAAAAGAAAATCAAATAATATTAAAAAAAAAATTATGACTGTTGACAAGAAAAAGAAAACTAATAAAAATGATGATGCATTAGAAGCACAGTTTAAGGCAATAGTTGCAGTTCAGAAAGAAAAGAATGCAGAAGAAAGAGCCAGAAGAAATGATGAACAAGGTATGAAAAAGTAAATAACTATTTAACACAAAATAAATGACGATATTAATAAGATGGTTATAATATACTGTATATATGATGAGTATTGTTAGTGTAATTAATATTTGTGATGTCATGATTATTTTTATTCATAAAGTAAGGTGTTGCGCTTTTGTCGACGAAGTAATGATAGTAACCGCGTATTACATAATAATAACTTGAATATATCAAGATTAAATAAAATAATATCAATTTTACTGTTCTAATAAGTGAGAATTAAAAACACAAGACTATATATATTGTATTGTTTCTAAATAATAAAATGAAATATCATACTCTTCAACTATTTCTTACAAACTCATTAGTGAATTAACTATTGATTGGTAATTATATGTATTCATCATCATCTACATTTTCCATAACAAAATATCATTGCAATATATGTATACATAATGCATATCCCAATTTATGGTAAATGGAATAGAGAAGTTAAATGATAACACATCGATAGGAGGTTAGTACTCATCAAACGCACAACACACAACTAATGTACTCCTTCATTATTTTTACCGTAGGACGGTAATTTTACCATGTACTTAAAACGGCCATCGTTAACCGTGTTGTAAATCATTGTTAACAAAGAAAAGAAAGTTGAAAGAATAAAGGATTCTTTTTTTTTAATGAGTGTAAAGAATAAGAGAATCATCCATCAATATGAGATTATGAAGTTACAACTTGAATCATATATAGATATTCAGATAATCATATATTACAACTTGAATCAAATCAATCAATCAATCATATAGTAGTCAATGAATAGTTTCTCTAGTTCAAATATAACAATAACCAACTTGCAACGACTTGTGACCTGTGTGTGTGGCAAAAAAAATTTTTGCAAAAAGATGAAGCATTGACAGGCGGCGATACTAACCGATATACGAACACGGACAACGGTACTCCGTGTCAGGGATTATCTGCACATTCAAGTGCTGTCGAACCCTGCTCCACCGCGATCTACTGACTTCATCATGTCAATTTGTGTCTTGGTTGTACTTATAAATTATGGGTAGGTGGTTTTGTAAGCTTTCACAAAAGAAAAACTCGCACGATATCATAATGATGATGATGATGACGATAAAATCGTTTCAAGTTATAATAAATTTGTCTAGATATATACATTCAGTAATGATTTTCTTTGTACATGTATCTTTATTAACTGTAACAATAATAATAATAATAATAATAATAATAATAAACATAATTGAATGATTATATTAATATAGTTTGATTGTTGACAAGAAATATATGTACGTACAATATATTTGATTTTCCATTTCTCTTATAACTTAATTATATTTACTTTAGTTTGCAAAAAAAAAATATTTGAAAAAAAAACTATCAATCAAAACTATCAGAAGAAGAATAAGATAAGAATAAGAATCCCCTTGAATAAATGGATGTGTATCAACAGAATCCTCGCAATATGTCTGATGAGGAAAAGCAAATGTTTGATGAATTAGTTTATGAAGAAATGAAAAGAATGGAAGAAGAGTTACGACTTGAAGATGAAATGAATAATAATAATAATAATATAGAGAGTACTCATGACTATAAAGATTATAATTCACAACCAATGAAGGGACAAAAGGAAGTATCAGTACTTAATCCATTAGCTCCAACTATATATCATATGGGAATGGAATTAAAAGAAGGAAGAAATGTTAGTTATCATGATTATAAAGTAGTTAAAAATAATAATAATTATGATAATAATGATATAACAATTAAAGTACCTAGTCAACAACAAAATAATAATAAATGGAAACCACCATTAGATGAAGAAACATTAAAAAAAAAGATGCAACAAAGAGAATATCATCAATTATTACAAGATGATAAACGTAAACAAGATATTATTATTCAAGAATTACAAAAAACTGATCATTTAGCAATGCCACGTGGGACAATCAAACCTATTCCTCCTTCTGTTTCTGAATATAATAATAATAATGAAAATGATGATATTTTTTTGATTGGAAAAGATCCCAAATTAGTAATCGATGAAAAACGCATGAAACAGTTAACATATGCAAGACAGTTGGCCGAGCAACAGCAGCAGAACCAGCAGTTTAGTAGCAGTCAAACGGCATCAACTCACGATAATCATACAAGTATTAATTATAATCAACATAGTAGTAATGAAAATGATTTAAAAAAAATTCGTCAACGTCAATATTATGAGGATTTATCTGCGCAACAAGCTGCATCACCACTTCCTAGCGAGCGCATCTCATTGCGTTCTATTCGCAAGGATAATGTAGGTGGTAATAGTAATAATAATATTTATGATGTGAATTACGACAACAATCAGAGCACCTCGTTACCTATTGGTGACTATCAGTATCGTAAAGAAAATCGTGAATTAAAGAAAGAATCACAGTTATTATACAAGAAACAGTTGGAAGAATGCAGCAAATTGCCAGTATTATCACAAGAAAAAAATGTATATTCAAGTCGTTTTGATGTTGCAAAAGCACGTAAAGATATCATTGATACAGTTGATAAAAATTATGAAAAAACAGTGAATAATAGTGGAGGAGTAAGAATCCCATCGGCATCCTCGGGATCCTCGGCATTGACATGGGAACAAGAAGAATTACGACGTAAAAGAATTGCACAACAAGAATATGCTCAACAAATTCAAGAAGCAAGTAAACCCACCAAAGTATCACCAAGAGTATCATTGATCCAACAAAAAGGAAATAAATACAATAATATTGAAGACAGTTTGACGTCGATACAAATCGGTGCCGACTTTACTCGAGAGCGCAAACTGAAAGAACAGCAAGAATATGCCAGATTATTACAATTAGATCAACGAAATATAAGTGATAACAACAGTAATACTAACCGTAATACTAGTATTGACAACAACAATTATAGTGTTGCACATGAGCAAGAGCAGCAACGGCAGCAAGAGCAATATGATGCATTAAAAGCAGCTGAAGATGAGGTATTATACCGTCAAATGGTAATGCAAACAGCTCGACGTGAATTTGAAAGAAAAAAACAAGAAGAATATTACAATGCACTGAATAATGACGCACAAAAGTCAAGTGATGAGCCGTCTTATCTCACTCGTGACCCGGAGTACGAGTACCAAGGTGGATATGCCAATAAAGCAGGTAAAAATCGTTATGAAGATAGTAATAGTAGTGAGAGTAGAGGATATGATGAGTACATCAAGAATACAACGAATGAATTGAATATATTGAAGAAGAAAGAACAAGATCTAATTAATTCTTATATTGCCACGTCGCACCAACAGCCAAGTCCAGCAGTACGAACTGATTTTAGAACACGTGGACTCTCTCAAGGTGGTGGTCCAACATCCATATCGATATTTGGTGGTGGCAGTAACTATAACGCAAATCCTAAAAATAATAATAATGAATTGGAGAAAGAAGTGCATCAACGCATGCACCGACAAGGGCATAGAGATGAATATGCCGACGCTTTAAGAGAACAAATAAGAGAAAAAGATAAATATTCCAACTTAAAATCCCCACGTGAACACTATAGCGATGTCATTGAGGATGCTAAAGGCGGTGGTCAGGTGAGGGGATTCAACTACTACACTGGTGGCACAACCGACCGTTATTACCGTTAGAATAAGAACAATAAAGAAAGTTTTTATTTTAAGTAAATTTTATTATCTATAAAACATTTTGCCGTCTACTTCGCTAGCCATCCTTCCTCCACCTGTGTATTAAATCTATTTCTAAATATTATGGCAGTCTAATGCAGCTCATACAATAGTATATAACTAACGTTTCAATCATCAAAATGCTTACTGATACATAGCTAATCCGCTTAATTAGTGACGTGGTATATGCGGATTACGTTATCAGTGTAACCAGCGTATAAGTACGATCCATCACTTGACCAAGCAAGAGAAGTGCAGTATGGTAATTGTGCGTTTTTACCTAATGCTTTCTCAATTTTTAATTCATCAACCATGTGTTTGGATGCTAAATCCCAAATCTTGATGCAAGATGTAGTAGCAGCAACTAACCAATAACGATTTGGTGAGAATACTAAAGAGTGAATGGTATCATTGGCATCAAGACTTTTTAATTTCTTTCCTTCACTTAAATCCCATAACATAGCAGTACCATCTTTACCACCAGATGCACATAATGAGCCATCAGGAGATACAGTAACAGTATTTAAATAACCTTCATGATCAGATAATGTAACCTTTAATTTGCAATTACTTAATGACCAAACTTTAATAACTTTATCCCAACCAGCAGATACAATAACTGGATCAGAGTTAGATGGGGAAAATCTAACACATGATACCCAGTCTCTGTGACCATTATGTTCATCACCAGTGATGGAAAATTTGCATTCACCTAGAGTATTCCATAATTTAACAGTGCGATCACGGGAACCAGATACAATTTGTCTGTTATCAGCAGAAAATGATACTGATAATACATCCTTAGTATGACCAACAAATCTTCTGGTGCATTTGCCAGTGGAGATTTCCCATAAACGTAAAGTACCATCCCATGAACCAGATAAAGCGTAGTTACCATCAGATGAGATAACAACATCAGATACGAAGTGGTTATGTCCACGTAATGCACGTTTAGCAGTACCAGTTATTTGTCCTTCAGATTGTTGTAAATCCCAAACAATAATACTTTTATCTCTTGATGCAGATAATAATAAGTTAGGATTCTCACTGGTGGTAGCAATAGCTGTCACCCAGCCACCGTGGCCAGTCAAAGTGCCTCTTAATTGAATAACTTCTCCCATTTTGCTTGGTTACTGCTTATTATGATGTAATTTTTGCAAACTTTTTTATGGTGGCCATCGAAAATTCCCCTAACGCGGCCTTAATACTTAAAGGAGGAAGAGTCGAAAGAGAGAAGAGATGTGTATTGTAGATGCGAATAGTAGGTCGTAATTACCGCATATTGTTATTGGAGGGGCGCGATGTGATAACATAAAACAATATAATTCAACGTAAGGTAGTATACTTAGAAAGAAAATAAATTTGAACTAACTCCTTAACATATATAAGCACATAGTAAAAATAACTGAAGATATATCTTTGGATCATCACAACAAGATTTTAGGGATTATATATGAATAACAAAAAAAAAAGAGAGAAGTAGTGGAGACAGTTGGCAATGGAAGATGTGGAGAATCGTCCTCTGCTGTCGCCCGATGAAGACCGCGGAAATGCGTTTGCAAAGCAGCAAAAGTTACGCGATCAATCTATGAGGAAAGGTGTGTATTGTCTATATTACATATATGTCACGATAACTTGGGCTAGTTTGATTTCATTGACCATTTACTTTGTCGACATATACACGCACAACATTATTCCATTATATGCAGTGTTCATTCCATTATGGATTGGACACTTTACTTATTTAATACTGATATTTCGATGTTTTTATCATATATTTCAGGCAATTTTGGCGCCGTCGAAAGATTTGCAGAGTAATGAAAGATTTACGCCCAAATGGCAGCAAATGAACCAGAAAAGGATTCCATTAATACAATTCACCTTGTACCACCTGGGCTGGATCACGGGGATGGCCATAATATTCTTGATATGTGAGATATTATTGTATTATCAAACAATATCTAAGATACCATGTTACTCCGTATTGATACCATTATACATATTGACTTGCATATTATTATCCAATTCACTTATATGCAAGTCTACATCCCTTCATCAAACCATTTGTTGGTTGCTGATATTTATTAGTTTAGTCTTAATTAATGTGAAAATGGTAGATAGCGTATCGTACTCTTACTACATTGTATTCATTGCCATCTTCAAGTTATTCTTGTATTTAGCGGCAAAAGCTTTGTATATTTTCGTCAACTATTTGAATGGGTACTATGTCCTGGAGTTTTATCAAGTAGTTGCATCTGTTACATATTTTTTTGCATTTATAATATTATTTTTTAGTGTATTCTGTTACGCTGGTTATCTCGAAGGATACTCGTATTATGGCTACTCTAATCTCAAGATAGCCGTTGGCTTATTCATTTGCGGGCTAGCACTTATCTTTGCTGTGTTGTCCAAGATATTCTCGAACTATTTAGACAATAAAATTATTCAGTTAGGATCTGACAAACCACAACAGCTCGTTAAGCTGCGGACCGGTGGATGGGATGTAGACTATAGTAATTACACCGAGTACAATATTTTACTGGGTGAAATCACCACCCGGGGATCGTTGCTCATGGATCTAATTAGTAACGAAGACAACAACACACGTGGGTTTAGAGACAGTCTTAGTTACTACACCTGCGGCTGCTACAACAGCACGATAGAGATGCTCAATAGATCGGACAGAAATTCGTTCAGTGAGTAGAGTGTAAAGGGTGAACATATGTGTTATTCTGTATTGATTATAAATAAAAAATTATCGTTTTTACGAGGTAGTCGTTGCCTGTTCCTGCCTAAACGAAGGGACTCCATTTACTACCGAGTGAGACCTCGAATACTAGTATATAAGCTAATTGGGATCTATTTTGTCCAGGAAGAATGGCTCCGATCGCGATCGGCGGATATAATCCCCGGAATTTTCTAAGGAAGCTATACCAGATAGTCACTTGGTGAACAAGAAAAAAGGAGTGTAAATCATGTGGGTATCCTCACATGTAGTTACCATTCCGTGTATTCATTGTTTACAAATAAGAAAAGACCAATCTTACGAGGTACTGATCGCACAGAACTTGGCCGTATCTCAGGGGAGTCACCACGTCTGCGAGCGACAAATATCCGTTCTCTGCCAGCACTTGCAGCAAGTGTCTACGACGACCCCAAGGGCTGCAATTGGTATGAAAGTCTTCGACGACTTTGCGGCAGTTATGCAAGTAATCAAACCCCGTTTTCCCAGTGTGATCACGAAGATTAGCATCGTATTTTCCATAGAATATTAACAACTTAATGATTTCTTGGCAATTAGAATGACAAGCATAGTGAAATGCAGTTTTACCTTCACGACTTCTTAGTTTTGAATCACATTTAAACAATAAAAATTTCACAACATCAATATGCGACTGTTTACACGCATACATAAATGCAGTCATACCAAACTCGATATCAGACAAATTTATATCATTTGTTTTATTCACTAAATACTTTACCATTTCCATACAGTTACTTCTACAAGCCCATATAAATGCATTTCTACCCTTGAAATTAATGATATTTGTATCCGCTCCATGACGCAGAAGCAGGTGAAATGCCTCTACACGTGCGCTCTGACAAGCGAATATCAAAGCAGATGAACCATCCATTGATAACTGGTTAATATCACAATGGTATTCTAATAACAACTTTATCACCTCAATGTGGCCATATTGTGCAGACCAAGTCAAGCCAGTAGATTGGTTACCATCCACTGCATTGACGTCGCATCCTTGTATCAAGCGAAGTCTCACTGTTTCGAGGTCTCCTGGCGAATGACAATGCAGAATGATCAGTAAGTGAGTGACAGTAAGTAAGTCAAATAATTTAATGTAGTACCAGAGCAGCACGCTTGTACAAATGCCGCGTCGCAAGTCATATTATTCTTGCTATCCAATGTTTTGATTATTTCTATTTTGGAATTTTTTGGAATAAAAAAGTTTCCATGGAAATTCCAAGACAGAAAATAGAAGAAGAAAGAATTGTAAAAATCCCGAGAAATCTGAATAATTTCAAGCATAAGAACAGAAAGCCAGGCTTTTGTCATTGATAAACTTGTTGAAACTACACAATTAACTAGATTTACGATTACAAATGAAGTATGAGGACAGACCTACGAGTAAGTGATGGTTGTTCAGTTCGCCGTCGAAACTTTATTATCTTCAATCTCTTACTTTGTCGTTGCTTGCTGTTGTTTAAATTCACAAGCCCCGTTAAGGGTCTAGGGCTGTAGTTCTGAAGTTCCGGACCTGCTGAACTTACGAAGTGAGAAGCAGCTGCCAAAAAACGTTAGAAAAAGTGTGAGACGCGATAAAAAGATTGTTGGAGATTGATAAAGTGCAAGAACGAGAAAAATCACCATTCTACAAAATGACTCAAATATTTAGTGACGAACAATTGCAGGTTTTGTCGGTATTCATCAAGAACGCAGTGAATGAAGTGGTCCAACCAAGATTTGATAGGTTACACACCACGGTTGATGCATTGAGTGATAGGGTCGGTAGTATGGAGACAAGTGTTAGTGTATTGAGTGATAGGGTCGGTAGTATGGAGACTAAGGTTAGTGCATTGAGTGATAGGGTCGGTAGTATGGAGACTAAGGTTAGTGCATTGAGCGGTAAAGTCGATATATTGACATCGAAGTCGCTTAATTCCATGGTAGACTCTGGTGGTACAATAGCAAAAGTGCCGTTAATCAGTGGCGCTTTGCCTAAATCGGAGTATCCACGGTGCATTTACTCATTATTAGTGGCTGGAAATGAGAAATTACCAGATGACTCGCCCAACACTTGGAATGCAGTCAAGTCGCTTGAACTGATCCGTGAGTATGATCCTGGCTATGAAACGGATGGTAATGAAAATGCTGGATCTGCGAGAAAGCGACGAATGGTATTGGCCAAGCATCTCGGTATAACTCCATATCAATTGGACAAGGCTGTACGTGGATACTATGAGAATATGTAAATGCATAATTAATTAACACAAACAAAATAATTAATTTTAATTTAAACAAAACGATGCGAATAAAAAATTAAGCCGCCTATTTTATCTTGTAATGTCTAACGATTTTGTGTTTTCAATAAAATTACCTCTTCATCATCAGAATTTTCTAATTGACACGTGAAATTTTTTTTGTCTGAAAATACATTATTTCCCTCTTTATTCTGCCGTTTTATCGCCGTCGAAACTTTATTATCTTCAATCTCTTTCCTTGTCGTTGCTGTTGTTGTTGTTGTTCTTTAATCACCCGGACCCCTAGGGCCCTCTAAAGGCCGCCCTAGCTTTTTTCGGTTTTTTTGCCCAAAAATTTTAATAAAAAGTGAATAAGAAATGGTTTTGAGTCAGGAAGAGATCGACGGATGTCGCGAGGCATTTCTTGCATTTGACAAAGATCGTTCGGGGACAATAGATGTCTGGGAATTACGGCAGGTTCTTGAAGCTATGGGACAAAAACCAACGGAAGAAGAATTGTTTCAAATGATTAGTGAAGTCGATGAGAATATGTCTGGTTCAATAGATTTTGCAGAGTTTTTAAAAGTTATTGAAAATCAAAAAGAAAGAGCTGAAAATTTTGATGATGAAAGTGATATGATTGATGCATTCGTTGCATGTGGAGGTCAACAGGACAAGTCAGGGAATGTGAAAAGAGATACATTAGTAAAGATAATTAAGCATGACTTTGGGTTAACCATTGACATTGAAGAATTGATTAATAAAATTGATGCTGATGGATCTGGTGAAATTGAATTCGATGAATTTAAACAACTTTTGTCATAAGTAATATTGAACTATCAATCTCTCATGTGCCTACCGCATGCAGAGACCTCATGAAATCTATTATAATTGTAATTATTGTGAACTTACTTAAATATAATATTATTTACAACAACAAAATGTTACTATTGCGCATTACTAACGGTGTTCATACGTTGGACAGTAGTGATTCGGTCACCAAGCGAAAGTGCGATACCTTGTGTTTTACTTCGGATTCGAACAAATCCACTCAATTTAAATCCACTACCAGAAATATCTTCTTTTCTTTCAACGGAAACATTAACTAATGCATCTTCACCGAATACTGATCTTGCGTATAAATTAGCAGCTAAAAAGTTGGTACCTTGAACAATGGAGTCATTCAATGAGGTCAAGCAAGTCATGTTAGTATTCTGCACGATATGGTTAACGAACTCGCCTAAATCAGTCATATTAGTGTTAATAACAACCTTGTTCTCCCACTCAAACTCTTGCCACATACTCCTGAACTCCTCGTGCTTGCACTCTGCTGGACGGATGTAGTCCATGATATCCAGTTGAATGTCGTTTAAGTTAACATAGTACTTCTGTGCATTCGACGAATTATCAAACACAATGGTACCGAAGATATGGCCGGTCTCGGTAGACGAGACCTTGATATTAGCGCGGACTTTCTTACTATCGTTTGGACCTATTGTATACGACTGTGGTCGCTCGACTAGCTTGAGATCACCCATTGTGGCTAGCTCAACAGTTAAATTAGTTAACGTGTTAGGAGTGCGGTTGTATATTGTCATTTCAAATATTATATCATAGTCGTGGACTGTCACTGACGCCTCGGCATACACAGGGTCGGAGTACCCAGTTAATTGATGTACATGCTTCAACCTTTTTTGTGTTTCATTTCCTTCTCCTTCAACACCGATAGCTCTGGAAATGTCATCTGCATCCATCAAGTCAACTTCAATACCACCTTGTACTGCCTGGATACGCAGTTGACGGAATTGTATTAAATCGTCAGACTGGGATACGGTGCTCTTCTTCTCTTGCTTCTCCTTGCTGTCCTTCAGTGCTTTGTTCTTTGCGACTAATGCAGCATAAGCATTATGCGACGAGGAGAGAAATACGTGACTATACTTGGCTCTGATGGTTGGATCTAACAAAAAGCGAACACATAAAGAGATACGATCGAGACAATCGGCGTGAACACCTGTGCGATCACCTTTCTTTGACTCTAACTGCTTACCAATACCAGCAATTATTGATAATGCGCTAGTAGTGCTACTGTTGCTTTGACTATTTTGCTTCAGTACTAGCTTGGTCAATGTCAGACAGGTCACAGTGCTGAGTAAGACATCCGCATTTACTATCAACTTGCGTAAATTAGGAGTTTTCTCATCTTCACTGTTGGTGGTGACAGTCTCCGACGACGTGACCGACCCGTAAGTACCGTCTGCTAAGACAACATTTTTTACAGAGTAAGATGTTGTGCTTTGCACCTTGGTCTCTTCCTTCACTACCTCCGTGGCAGCACAATAAGGACCTTCACCGACACAAGACTTGATGGTACTCAACGCGTCCTGAAGGAGACCGTTGTCATTGTCGCAGTACTCACTCAAGATCCACATTGCCACACGTAATGCATCCGAATTAGTTAACTCACCAAAATTAGATAAAATTTTCTTCAGAATAGGTATTCTCAGCCGAGGATATTGCTCGATGATTGATTTCACGCATTGCATCACGTCGTAGCCGCCGTCGCCTCCGATGAAGTCCAGTAATACTAACACGATGTTATCTGCTGCTTCGCCAAATCGAGTGGCACATTTATGAATAGCTTGGATCAATAGCTGGCGGTACTCATCGGCAAATTCAGCATCTGCTTCTTGTGTTTTAATGACTTCACGCTTGAGTACTTGCACCACTTCATCTATGTTTCTAGGACCCACCAAGTCTATTGCTAAGGTCAACGTCTTCTTGCATATATCTATGTTAGGAGAGTTCAATGTGCGCAAGATATCCATGACCATTTCTTGCACCACTTTAGAGTGATGTTTCTTCAACTCGGTCAGACGATCCAACACAATCATTTTCACGTTGTTATCAGACGATGATATTAATAATTGAGAGTATGTTTGAGCACAAGCTCTTACAGCAGTAGGTGCTGTGGATAACGATACTAATGTCCATGCTGCTTCATAGCTAACAGCATTTGAATCAGAGCGCAACAATTTGAATAAACAACGAACAAATCGTGATTTTTGGGCTGGATCGCGACGACAAACTTTTCTAGTTAATTCTAATACTAATAAAGCAAATCCATCACCAAACTTCTGTATGTCATCAATGTGATCCGATAGGAAGTCAATAGCAATATTCTCGGCTTCGTTAAACAACATCAAAAATGCGTTTCTACGAGCTGATGTATCTTGTTCAGATTGTATGAACTTTTCCATCAATTCAGCTCCATCTGGTAATAATTGTTCACCAAAACTTTTATGAATTGAATAAATAGCTAATGCAGCATTTCGTCGAACATATGCATGACGATGATCTAATGCTAACTTTATAGAAGGTACTAATGACTCTAATATCTCAGGCTCTTGCAATTTGCATAGAAATCTTAACATGCAACCTCTTATATACTCATTTGGTGAGTTTAAATCATTACGTAATGCATTACAAACTAATATCATTTCTGGTAATAATTTATTATCAGCAGAATATTTTGGCACGATTTCCCAGTATAACATAAGAAGCTTCTTGATTTGATGATCGTCACTGTTGATACAAAACCTAATGACAGTCATAAGTATCTTAGGCATTGATTCCCCTGCAAGTAAACCAGTAATCGCATTCTTTAATGCTTTTACCTTTACTGCGATATCAGTAGACTCCAAATCGCGACAGATATCATCTTGGTGCACAGATGACGACTTCTCAGTCGAGATCAGGTAAGTACAATTCCTGTCGGCGGTCGACATCACTTTTGTTTTTGATACCGTAATATTTGTCAAAAATGAGATCAAACAACCCTAGCTGCGGTGCCTGAAATTTAAAGAGAGATAAGAAGGCAACACTTCTAGAGCCTTAAGAGTTGAGTGATAACATAGGCTATTGCTGCGTACTTATGGTGTGTAAATATCAATTATACTAATATAATACTGAAATAAATTAGATAAGAGAAATAGTTGAATACAAAGGTTTTATATCATTATTAACAGTAATATTTTCTATTATTTGTCTCTTACTAACTTACTAACTTACTAACTTACTATCTAAAAGTAATCCTTCCAGTATTAACAAATTGCAGAAATCCAATGGAAATATCTGAAAAAGGAGAAAAAATCTTAATTTCCAAACGAAATTGCCTCCAATAATCGCTGCCTGCTAGCTTCAAACGCTAGTTGGTGTTCATTGGATTCCTCATGGGCTGCCTATTTAGCTGTGCCTTTTGT
>JACCDO011153875.1_pt1 | contig 36716 bp, 28 predicted proteins | sample 7446101 | NCBI WGS metagenome assembly JACCDO01 (sample SAMN15323440, study PRJNA562643) | freshwater metagenome | isolation source: river surface water | place: USA:Blue River Watershed | collected 2017-08-16 | reverse complement strand
TACAAGCCGGCAAGCCCCACGGCGCCAGTGATTCCAGCAACCACGGCCATGATAGCAAGTGGAAGCGACAACATCGATTCGCCGTTGATCCATGCCAACACGCCGAATGCAACACATCCAAACAACTCACTGATTACCAATACGGCGACCACGGGGAGCTTGGTGCTGGCTTTACCACCAAGAAAATCACCGATCCCGAAACATAATGCGGCACTGAGGGCACTCAGCATAAAAAAAGACGACACAGTGCACCCTTTCATATCACCTTAAATATAACTACGGCACAATAAAAAATTATACATGACGGTTTGTGGCAACGCGATGCACTGTAATCGGAGTATGATGGAGAGAACTCGTATCAACATGTGGAAAGTAGCAGGGTGATCATGGAGCAACCGCAGGCCACGCGCGGTGTCATGTGGGGCTTGGTCGGAGTGGTGATTTTCAGTGTATCACTGCCGGTGACACGGGTCGCCGTCGCAGAGCTCAATCCCGTGTTTGTGGGGATGGCTCGTGGGCTCATCGCAGCAGTGCTGTCACTCGTTGCATTGATCGTGACCAAAAGTCCATGGCTGAACCGTACACAGCTCGTCCAAGTGGTGATTACAGCGACTGGCGTGACCATCGGTTTTCCACTATTTTCGTCGTTGGCCATGCAGCAGGTGCCAGCCGGGCATGGGGCCGTTGTCAACGGCTTGTTGCCGTTGGCGACGGTAGCACTCGGTGCTGTGGTGATGCGGTACACGCTGCGCTGGCAGTTTTGGGCGGCAGCGGTGGTAGGGAGTGCTACGGCGGTGGGTGTGGTCATTTGGCGCAGTGGTGCGGGTCTGGTATCCGGCGATATCGCCATGATTGTGGCAGTGCTGATTGCTGCAGTCGGGTATGTTTTTGGTGGGCGTTTATCAAAGGAAATCGGCGGTTGGCGCACGATTTGCTGGGCAAATGTAGTGTGTATCCCCGTGTTATTGTGGCCAACGTGGGCGTTGGCACCCACACACGATGTATCGACTGCAGCATGGATGTCATTAGCGTATTTGGGTGTCTTTAGCATGTTTTTGGGGTTTTTTGCGTGGTATCACGGCTTGGCGCTCGGGGGGATTCCACGGGTCAGCCAAGTGCAGCTGATTCAGCCATTTTTGACCATTCTGTGGGCATGGCCGTTGGGCGGTGAACATCCAACAGTAGAAGTTGTATTGGCTGCTGCGATTGTGGTCACGTGTATCTGGGTGGCACGGCGGAATGCGACGTGAGCGGGGCGTACGGGTGCCATGGCGCCCGTACGCCGAAGATGCTGCTAGCGCAACGCCGGAATCATGTCGCCGTGGGCGGCGATGAGGTCGTCACACAGCGCCCAGATTTGGTCGAGTGACAACTCGGCAGCGGTATGTGGGTCAAAGGCGGCAGCGTGGTAGACGTGCTCGCGTTTGCCGGTGAGGGCGGCTTCGACAGTCAACGACTGCACGTTGATGTTGGTCTGCATCATAGCCGCTAGGTGGGGTGGCAAATTACCGATTTTGGTCGGTTGGAGGCCACTTTTGTCGACCAGCACGGGGACTTCGACACAGCAGCCATCGGGTAGGTTGTTGATCAGACCAGTGTTGGGCACGTTGCCGTAGACGACGCGTGGCTGCCCCGTCTCCATGCTGTGGATGATGAGTGAGCCGTATTCGTGGCTGCGGCGCACTTCGAGTGGGGCATTGGAGGTGAGCAGGTCGTTGCGCAGCTGATGCCAGCCGGCAATCTGGTTTTCGCAGCGGCGAATGTATTCGTCGAGGGGAATGTTGAAGTCTTCGATGAGTTCGGGGCGGTCACGTTTGATAAACCACGGCGTGTATTCGGCAAAGTGCTCGCTGGATTCGGTGACGAAGTAGCCGAAACGGTTGAAAATTTCGTAGCGCACGCGATTCCAATCAGGGACGCGTTTTTCGTTGTAGACACGCTGAATTTCGGGATAGAGGTTTTGGCCGTCGCGCTCAAATTTGAGGTAAAAAGCCATATGGTTGATGCCGGCACAGACGTAGTTGATTTCGTCGATGGGCACGTTGATATCATCGGCAAGTTGTTCGGCAGTGCCTTGGACGGAGTGACACAGACCGACGGTTTTAATGGGAGTGGCGCGTGACATGGCCCAGCAGTTGATGGCCATCGGGTTGACGTAATTGAGAAAAGTAATGTCACCGGCAACCTGTTCCATGTCGCGGCACATGTCGAGCATCACGGGCACGGTGCGCAAGCCGCGCATGATGCCACCGATGCCCAGTGTGTCGGCGATGGTCTGGCGCAGGCCGTAGCGCTTGGGGATGTCGAAGTCGATCACGGTCGATGGTTTGTAGCCGCCAACCTGAAACATTGCGATGGCGTAGTCGGCATTTTCGAGGGCTTTTTTGCGATCGGTGGTGGTGACGATGGTGGGATTGGCGCCGAGCGCTTGAGCAACCTTGTTGGCAACAATTTCGGACGTTTTGAGGCGCTCCATGTCGATGTCAAAGAGGCGGATGGTGGAGTTGGCGAGCTCGGGGAACGACAAAATGTCGCCCAGCAAGTTTTTGGCAAAGACGGTACTACCTGCGCCAATAAAGGTGATAATAGCCATGGTACGTGCGTGTCTCCCTTTCTGACTGAATACAAACTATTGCTGATTGCGCAATCGTTGGCGTGTAATGTGGGCTGTAGCAGCGATTAGCATGAGGATGGTTGCGCCGACATCCCACCAAAAGTGTACATCAAGACGGGTGGCAGTCGTCAAACCAGGATGGTGTCAATGCCATGCTACACGCATGCGGTATACTACGTAGCATATAGGTTCACTGCTGCGAGGAATCCATGTCGCAACTACAGCGTTTTCGTGCCCTCGATGAACGTGATATCAACAAAGAAACCTTTGTCGAACCGTGGCCCGAAGCGGGCCTCACAGTGGCAGATAGCCCGTACGACCCACAACCCTCACTGACAATTATAGACGGTGTGGTCGTGGAAATGGACGGACGTGCGTGCACAGAGTTTGACACCATCGATACTTTTATCGCGCGGCACGGCATCGACTTAGCAGTCGCTCCCGAAGCCATGGCGCTCGACTCATTGACATTTGCGCGCATGCTGGCAGACATCAACATCCCGCGCCATATCCTGCTCCGTTTGGCTACGGGATGCACGCCGGCCAAGTTGGTCGATATCATGCGCCACATGAATGTGCTCGAAATGATGAATGGCCTCGCCAAAATGCGCGTGCGCCGCGTCCCCGCCAACCAAGCCCATGTTACTAATCGGCGCGAAAATCCCGCCCTGCTGGCAGCAGATGCCGCCGAAGCCGCCCTGCGCGGCTTTGCCGAAATCGAAACGACTGTCGGTATTGCGCGCTCGGCGCCACTCAATGCGCTCGCCATCCTGGTCGGCGCACAAACTGGGCGTGGTGGGGTAATGACCCAATGTGCCGTTGAAGAGGCACTCGGGTTGCGCCTGGCCATGAAAGGGCTGACCACCTACGCCGAAACGCTCTCCGTCTACGGCACTGAGCGGGCCTTTGTGGATGGTGACGACTCGCCGTGGTCCAAAGCATTTCTGGCATCTGCCTACGCCTCACGCGGGGTCAAAGTACGCTTCACGTCGGGGACGGGCTCGGAAGCCTTGATGGGCAATGCCGAACAACGCTCGATGCTCTACCTCGAAGCGCGCTGTTTGTGTGTTACCCGTGGCGCCGGTAGTCAGGGCGTGCAAAACGGCTCAATTTCATGTATTGCGCTCCCCGAATCACTGCCGGGTGGGGTGCGAGCGGTACTGGCCGAGAATCTGATGGCGTCGATGCTGGGGCTCGAGGTGGCATCGGGTAATGATGCGTTGGCGTCGCATTCGGCCATCCGTAAATCGGCCAAACTGATGCTTCAGTTCATCCCCGGCACAGACTTCATTTTTTCGGGGTATAGTGCGGTGCCACGTCGTGACAACATGTTTGGTGGCGGCAATTTCGATGCTGATGACCTCGACGACTATGCGGTGCTCCAGCGCGACATGCAAATCGATGGTGGCACGCGTTCGATTAGCGAGCAGGAAGCAGCCGATATCCGTCGAGCGGGGGCACGTGCCATCCAGGCCGTCTATGCCGAGCTAGGCTTCCCACCGATTGCTGATAGTGAGGTCGATGCGGCAGTAGTCGCACATGCCAGCGAAGATATGCCGGTGCGTGACATCGTGGCTGATCTGCAGGCGGCTGACGCATTTCTCAGTGGTGACCAGAGCATCATCGACGTAGTGGCAGCACTGGCCCGACGTGGGCATATGCAGGTGGCCGAAAATCTGCTGACCATGGGCCGGCAACGCGTCGCCGGTGATTATCTCCAACCAGCAGCGATTTTTGACCGTGACTTTGTCGTCAAAAGCGCTATCAACGACCCCAACGACTATACCGGACCTGGTACCGGCTACCGTGTGCAAGGGGCGCGCTGGGACGAAATTGCTAACATCCGCCAGGCCAAATCGCCACGCGACTTTATCGCGGATCGCCTGGGGCTACCCATCGATGGGCTCGACCCCTATGGTCCCGCCAAACGTGGTGGCAGTACTGAGGTGGTAGTGGCAATTGGTCCCGCGTTTGGACGTATCATCACGCAGACGATTGGTGGATTGCCGCATGATGAAGTCTTGAAGGCGGTGCTGACCGGGATTGCCGAAGAGGGGCTGATTGGACGCATCGTGCGCATCTGGCATTCGTCGGACTGTGCTGAGATTGGCCATGTTGGTGCGCAACTGAGTGGTTCGGGCATCGCCATTGGCATTCAGTCGCGTGGCACGTCGATTATCCATCGAGTCGATTTGGCGCGTCTCAATAACCTCGAACTCTTTTCGCAGTCGCCGAGCATGACGCTCGACACTTACCGCGCCATGGGACGTAATGCGGCGCGCTATGCGGCGGGTAAGTTGACCACGCCGGTGCCTGTCACGGTCGACAATTGGGCGCGGTTGCGCCTGATTGTCAAAACGGCTCTGCTGCATCGTAAAGAAACCGAAGAAATCCGCGATTTGCCCCCCGAAGCCTTGCGCTTCGACTGGGAACCCGAGGTGTAACCATGCCAACCTACCCACTCTACGACAACGAAGGCACGCATCTCAAGGCGGCGAATGGGCATCCACTCAGTGATGTGACGGTGGATGCGGCCTTGCATGATTTGGTGCTTGACGACATTCAAATCGACAAAACCACGCTCCAGGCGCAAGCACAGATTGCCCGGGCATCCGGGTACGCCCAACTTGCGCTCAACCTCGAACGAGCGGCAGAGTTGACTGCAGTGCCGCGTGCGGAAATCATTGCCATGTACCAACTGATGCGTCCTGGGCGCGCCTCGTTCGACGAACTGATGACACTTGCAGCACGCCTCGAAAACGAATTTGCGGCACCTATCTGTGCGGCGCTGGTGCGTGAAGCCGCGGATGTCTACCGCCAACGCCAGCTCCTCAAACGTCCGCCTGCGTTTTAACCGTTTGGTGGGCTACCTGTACGCCCTGTTACAATCAACGACAAAATGTAGTAATTACAAAAATCAGTGCCTATAATATAGGTTGTATTGCGTAAATCACCAACTCATTCAATGAGTTGGTGATTTATTGAATGATTGGTATCTGGATGTGTTCATGAAATGAATGAATAAGACGCAAGAAAAAGAGAATTGACAACAGATACAATGAGGCATACAATAGGAATGTCGAAATCACTCGTTTACCGAGGGCACATCAGCGTACCGCGACACTCACAGGGCACAATACGATATACATATTCTGCGGATGTGGGTTGGGAGTGGTGAGTGGTGTGAGCGAAGTAGCGTGTGAGATTGGCATAGATTAATGTCGAAGGAGACAAGACATGAAGGTTCGCTTGAAAGTTTTGGCAGCATTGCTGGTAATGGCCTTTATGGTCGCTGCCTGTGGTGGTGCCGCTGCCCCAGCTGCGGAGCCAACTGCTGCTCCAGCCGCTGAGGAGCCAGCTGCGGAGCCAACTGCTGAGCCAGCTGCTGAGGAGCCAACTGCTGCCCCAGCTGAAGACAACACTGGTTTGGCAGAAGTTGCCCGCGAAGACACCCTGAACTTGGCATGGAGCATTGCCAACCCAGGTGTCACCAACCCATGGGCTTCAGTTGGGTACACGCACCAGAACGGCAATGCGCTGTTGTGGGAGCCATTGGCGTACTACGCCATCTATGCTGACAAGCCTGTTATGTGGCTTGCTGACAGCATGGAGTACACGAAGCCAGACTTCACCGAGTTGACCATCAAGATGAACAAGGACGCCAAGTGGAGTGACGGTGTTGCCGTGACTGCTGACGACGTTGTGTTCACCTTCGAAGGTCAGATGAAGAACGAGAAACTGGGCTACCATGCACAGTTCAAGGAGTACGTGAAGGAAGTCAAGAAGGTTGACGATTTGACCGTTGTTGTGACGTTCAACTTCCCAGCCCCGCGCTTCTCATTCGAAGTGCTCCACACCAAGTTCGACACTGGTATTCCAATCGTGCCAGCTCACGTGTTGAGCACACAGGCCGACGTCAACGAGTTCCCTGGTGGGCTTGATATGCCACACTCGGGCGGCTACAACGTCGTATTGTGGGACGAGAACCAGAAGATCATGGATGTGCGTGAAGACTGGTGGGCTGTGGCTGCCGGTAAGGCAAGCATGCCCGAAGTCAAGCGTGTCGTGATCACCAACATCGGTGGCACCGTCGGCCAGAACATGGACGTCGTGGCACAGAAGGTTGTGAACAACGAATACGACGCCACGTTGGACATGCGTTCATCGGTGATCGGCAACATTTTGGCACAGAACCCCAAGGTCACCACGCACACGGGTAGCAACCCGCCGTACGGGTACTTGGACTGGTGGCCAAACAGCTTGTGGATGAACACGCAGATTGCGCCATACAACGATGTGCGCGTCCGCCGTGCCATCAGCTTGGCAGTTGATCGCGCCACCATCAACGAAGTGGTATACGAGGGTGCCGAAGTGGCAACCATCTACCCCTTCCCGATGTACCCTGGCTTGCAGAAGTTTGCTGACACCCCTGGCATGAAGGCGCTCGTGGAGCAGCTCCAGCCCGGTAAGTTCGACCTCGCCGAGAGCGAGAAGTTGATGACCGAAGCCGGCTTTGCCAAGAACGCTGACGGCTTGTGGGAGAAGGACGGCAAGACGGTTAACGCAGTCATCAACGGTTTCGAAGGCATCCACAGCGACATCGTGCCAGTATTGGTCGAAATGTTGCGCGCTGGTGGTTTCGATGCTGACGTGAACTTCGGTGCCGATGCTTACCAGAACATGGCCGATGGTAAGGAAGGCTTGTACATGTTTGGTCACGGCGCCAGCTTGGGCGATCCCGAGGCCGCATTGCAGCTCTACCACAGCCGCTATAGCGCAGCAATCGGTACCACCGCTGGCGGTAACCGCTTCTCACGCTACAGCAACCCCGACTACGACAAGATCCTTGACGAGATGGCTCCGCTTGCGTCAAGCGATCCCAAGTTCACCGAGTTGGCCACCAAGGCGATGGAGATTTACTGGAAGGATCAAATCGACGTTCCAGCAATTCAGTGGTTGCACCGCATTCCATACAACCAGACCTACTGGACCAACTGGCCAACAGCTGACAACTTGGCCGGCGGTATCAATGGCGCCTTCTGGCACCATACCGCTCCGCTTGTCATTGCCAACCTCAAGAAGGCGCAATAGTCCACTCGTTCCAGTCCGGTGTCGCAAGACACCGGACTGGACATTACTCCCACTTTTTTTCACTGACTCTACGTAAGTAAAGATTGTGTAGTACTCGCCACAACGATGGCGTTGTTTTATCCACCGGCTGAAGGCTAGGAGAGTACTGTGAAATTGCGTTTAATCCTTCGGCGAGTGGCCTTTCTCATTATGGTAGTTTGGGCCGCTTCAACAATTACGTTTTTTATCCCACGCATGTCAGACCGCAACCCGATTCGTGAGCGCTTTGCCGAGCTCGCACGTACGGGTGGATTCTCGGCGAGCGACCTCGAAGTCATCGTCGCATCGTACAACAAAAAATTTGGACTCGATAAACCCTTGTGGGAACAATACGTTGACTATATCGGTAGCATTGCCCGCCTTGATTTGGGCGTATCGCTGAACCGTTTCCCCAAGACAGTCACCGACATCATCTATGAGTCGCTGCCTTGGACTATTGTGTTGCTTTTTGTGTCAGCAATTCTCTCGTTTGTGATTGGCAATTTACTGGGTGCGATTGCTGCGTGGCCCAAGTCACCGGCATGGATGCGTTCGGTGGCAACACCGTTCATCATGTTCATGGGTGTTCCGCCGGTACTGTTAGCGATTTTCCTGCTCTTTTTCTTAGCATTCCGTTTGAAATTATTCCCACTGGGTCAAGCATATTCCACGGGTATTGCTCCAGACTGGTCGTTTTCATTTATCTTGAATGTCGCATGGCACCAAGTATTGCCAGCTGTCTCGATGATTCTGGGATCAGTCGGTGGTTGGGTGCTGTCGATGCGCGGCATGGGTGTGACGATTCAAGGCGAAGACTACGTGAATTTTGCGGAGCACAAGGGGCTCAACGGTCGCACCATTTTCCGCGACTACTATTTGCGCAATGCCTTGTTGCCGCAAGTGACGGGTTTTGCACTGGCACTCGGGAGTCTGATTACGTCGGGTGCGGTGGTCGAAAGCCTCTATGCACTCCCCGGGTTGGGCAGTAAGCTGAGTCAAGCCATCCAAGCGAATGACTTTCTGGTCATCTACGGCATCGTGTTATTTATTACCATGTCAGTTGCCACGCTGATGGTGCTCGTTGAATTCCTCTACCCGTTACTTGATCCGCGTATCAAACAAGACTAAGGAGCACATGATGACGACGGCGACGACAACAATTGCTCCGCCGATTCAACCGAGTCGTTGGAAGTTGCTTTCTGGCTATCTGCGGCGCAACAAGAGTTTGTCAATTGGTTTGGGGATCATCCTCTTTCTGATGATCTTCACCATTCACGGTTTTTTGACGGTTGACCAGAACCGCGCCTACCCACTCAAGGCCAAACCCAAGCAGCCGCCTGGGGTATTGGACTTCAGTAGCCCGGATTGGCCGGGGAAGTTGCCCATGGGAAGTGATTTCTTTGGTCGAGACATGCATGCAGCCATGGTCAAGGGGATGTGGCAGACGGCTTTGATCGGTGTGATTGCAGGGGCACTTGGCACCTTTATCGGTGTCATCCTCGGCTTTACTTCGGCCTATTTTGGTGGTCTATTTGACACGATTGTCAAGGGAATTTGTCAAATTCTGACACCCATACCGGTCTTCATGATTCAGATCATCATTGCGGCGTCACTCGATAAACGCGATGTCACCATCTTTACCATGGCCGGCATCGTGGTGATGCTGGCCTGGATGGGTCCCACGCTGGTAATTCGTTCACAAGTACTCTCGATGAAAGAGCGCCAGTTTGTGTCGGTTGCCAAGTTGTCAGGTGTGGGCAATGGGGGAATCATTTTTGGCGAGATACTACCCAATCTGTTGCCGTTTATTGCGGCCGCATTTGTGAGTCAAGTGTTTAACGGTGTCTTTTCATCGTTCTACTTGGCAATTGTAGGTCTTGGCCCATTGCGTGAGCCGCTGTTGGGCAACATCATCTGGGCTGCGCAGTCTCAAGGTGCCTTCTTTAATGGGTGGTGGTGGTGGCCAATTTGGCCGGCATCTGCCATGGTGCTCATTCTTAGCGGCCTAGCCTTGATCAACATGGGGTTGGATGAGTTAGCCAATCCGCGTATACGGCGAACGGAGTAGCTCGATGACACCTATTTTGCAAATACGTGACCTGCAAGTGTCATACTATACCGACTTGGGTCGTGCAGTGGCACTCAACCGGGTCAATCTCGACTTGAATGCCGGCGAAAAGCTCGGCCTTGTCGGTGAATCGGGCTCTGGCAAAAGCACCATGGCACTGGCCATGATGCGTATGATCAAGCCCCCGGGGCGCATCGAAAGTGGGAGTGTGAGTGTTGGCGGTGTCGACCTGATGACACTCAACGAAGAAGATATGCGCCAGGCGCGGCTGAGTCGTATTGCATACATTCCGCAAGGGGCGATGAATTCGCTCAATCCGGTGATGCGTATCGGTGCGCAAATGGTGGATGCGGTTCGCGCACATACCAGCAATATGAGCAAAGAACAGGTCGTCGAGCTGTGCAAAAAATCACTCGAATCGGTTGACCTCAAGCGCAACGTGTACGACATGTATGCGCACGAGCTGAGTGGTGGCATGAAGCAGCGTGTCTGTATTGCCATCGGAATTCTGCTCAAACCACAGCTGATTATTGCTGATGAGCCGACAAGCGCACTTGATGTGGTGACCCAACGCCAAGTCATGGAAACCATCGACCGTGTCCAGAAAGAAATGGGCACTGCGGTCATCCTGATTGGACACGACATGGGGCTGATGGCGCAGTTCGTCGACAAAGTGGCCGTGATGTATGCGGGGCGTTTGACCGAGGTGAGCGCCGTCAAAGACATGTTTACGACGCCCAAGCACCCGTACGCACAGGCTCTGATTAGTAGTCTGCCCAATCTCAAAAACAAGGGTGTCTTCCAAGGTATTCCGGGGTTAGCACCATCGTTGTTGCGTATCCCCAGTGGGTGTGCCTTCCACCCACGTTGCCCGCAATGTATGGACATCTGCAAAAGCGATATTCCTGCGGTACGTACCGTTGATGGTGATCGCTTGGTCGCATGTCATCTGTATTCGGAAGGGGCGTAGCCGTGGCAAAGTTGCTTGAGTTTCGCAATGTCACCAAGACGTATACCCGTGGGATGTTCTCTGAAGCCGGCACAACGGCCTTGGCGGATTTTTCGATGTCACTCGAAGAAGACAAACCTACGATTATGACGGTGGCAGGAGAGAGTGGCAGTGGCAAGACCACGTTGGCAATGTTGCTGTTGGGCTTCATTGATCCGACCAAAGGTGAGATCCTCTACAAGGGGAAAAACATTAGCAAGTTGCGTGGTGCTGAGCGTCTTACCTTTCGGCGCGAAGTACAGGCCGTCTTCCAAGACCCATTTGCCGTATTTAACCCGTTTTATACGGTTGATCACCTGTTAACAGTCCCCATCGAAAAATTCAAACTCGCCAAATCAAAGGCGGAAGCACGCAACAAAATGGAAGAAGCCTTGACCGCAGTAGGGCTGCGACCAGAGGATATCCTCGGGCGCTTCCCGCACCAGCTGTCAGGTGGGCAACGCCAACGGATCAATGTGGCGCGTGCGCTGTTGCTCAAACCCAAGGTGCTGGTCGCGGACGAGCCCGTATCGATGGTCGATGCCTCGCTGCGTGCCAACATTCTCGAATCACTGCGGAGCCTGCATCGTGACCATGGCGTGTCGATTGTGTATATCACGCACGACTTGACTACCGCCTACCACGTTGCCAACTCGATTGTGGTGCTCTACAAAGGTGGCGTAATGGAAGGTGGCGATGTCGAGCAGGTCATCCAAAAGCCTGAACACCCCTACACGCGCCTGTTGATCGACTCGATTCCATGGCCCGACCTTAGTCGGCGCTGGGGCAATGACGGGATTGTGGTCAAAGAATCGGACATCAGTGACAAGGGTGGCAAGGGATGCCGGTTTGCATCGCGCTGCCCGTATGTCCAAGACCGATGCCATGTGGCATTACCACCACTCTACAAAATCAGCGACCAGCAGGTGGCCTCGTGTGTGCTTCACGATAAGCATCCGGTCTTGCCGGCCACACAGCTGACCGATGTCTTGCCGGTCTAATTCGCCAAACGAACGAGGGGCGTGCCGTATGGTACGCCCCTCGTCGTATATGAGTGGGTGCGTGATGGAGTATGTACCATTGCGCATTTACCTGTGTAATGAGGGATGCCATGCTTGTGACAGAGTGGTCGCCAGCGATGCAACAGCACTATGTGTGTCGGCGCACATCGCAAAAACCTGCCCTTGATGGACAGCTCAGCGGTGCGCCGTGGCAACGTGCCATGCGCTCGCCACGATTTGTTGACATGATTAGTGGTGCACCAGGCCTATTTGATACACAGTGTGCCGTGCTGTGGGACAACGAAGCGTTGTATGTCGGCTTTTGGGTCGAAGAACCGTTTGTGACTGCCACCCAAGCCCAACGTGATGCGCTGGTCTTCCTCGAAAACGACGTTGAAGTCTTTATTGACGGAGGTGATGCCTACTACGAGTTCGAAATTAACGCTCTCGGCACCATCTACGAAGTCTTTTTTGTGTGGCAAGATGCCTGGAAAAAAGGCGGGTATTGGGATACACCGGAATTCGATGTACATGATCATTCCGCTATCTTGTTTGGTGGCAATCACGACCGTAGTGGTGCACACTTTTGGCGTGGTACACATCCCCGTGGCCTGCGTTGGGCGTATCGCGATTGGGATATGCCTGGGCTACGGAGTGCGGTATATGTGGATGGTGTAATCAATGATCCTACGACGGTTGACCGTGGTTGGCGCGTTGAATTAGCCTTCCCGTGGAGTGGTATGAAACACTTGGCAGGTGGGCGCTCGCTCCCCCCCAAGGCAGGTGACGAATGGCGCATCTTTTTTGGCCGATTCCAACGCCTCGAACTTTCAGGTCAACTCGTGTCACAACCAGCTGCGTGGAGCTGGGGCGCTGTCGGCTCCAACGACAATCATATCCCCGAACGCTTTACCCGCATCATCTTTAGCGATGATGATGTGATGGAGGGTGTATGAGCGTACAGTGTGCTACATTTACGGGGGCAGATGGTTTCGTGCGCCAAGTTGTCACCAACGCCGTGATGCAGGTCACCTATGTGCCCCAGCTAGGCGGAAAAATAAGCCAAATAACTGACAGACGAAGTGGGCGAAATTGGTTATGGCGTCATCCACGTATGCCATACCAATTCAACGACCCACACGCGAGTTATGTGGCGGTAGCGGATAGTGGTGGCTGGGATGAGTGTTTCCCCACGGTGGGGAAGTGCACGTATCCCACAGCCCCATGGCAGGGGGTTGCACTGGCCGATCACGGTGAATTGTGGAGTCAGGTCCCTGAATCGCAGCTGACACAGACGACTGATGGCGTGCAGATACAGACGCAGTGGCGTGGTGTGGCATTGCCGTATACCTTTGCGCGCACCATCCACATTGGTGCTGACGCCGCCATCACCATCGACTACCAGGTGCACAACACGGGGGCGGCACCAATTCAGTGGATATGGTGCGCGCACCCATTGTTTGCGATTGCACCGGGGATGGTGCTGGAGACGCCAGCGGGGACGCGATTTTTCCGGCTGGCTAGTGACAAACAGCTGATTGTGGAATCACCGCATGCCATCCAAGCCAGTGCCACACAGACACTCGATTTGCACTATTTACCGCTCATCAATGCGGGATTTGGGGTCAAGTTGTATAGCGAAACGTTACCACAAGGTGCAGTGACACTCCGCGCCCATGATGGTGAGATCGGTATGACCTGGGATGTAGCAGAGGTGCCACAGCTAGCAATTTGGTTGAATGCGGGGGCATGGTCAGCAGATAATGGCCAACCCTATTATAATATGGGCATCGAACCAGCCATTGGGGTGTATGATAGGTTGGACGAAGCAATTGCACATACCACGTCGTATGCGCAGTTGGCGCCGGGCCAGCGTCGCTGCTGGCGATTAGGAATAACGTTGCGTGTAGACGCGCACAGGAGGATGCGATGATCAAGATTGCCGAAGCATTGCCACCCACACCATCGATGTTGTGGACGTTGTCCAAGCAGTGCGGTATCGACTATGCCGTGGGTGGGTTGCCGTTCAACGAGCCGTTCAACGGCAGCGACGGTCCGTGTGACTATTTGCCACTGTTGCGCATGAAGCAGCGCTATGAGGATGCCGGCTTTGCGCTGGAAGTCATCGAGGCGCGCCCACCGCTTAACTTGGCCAAGCGTGGTCTGCCGGGGCGCGATGCGGAGATTGATGTGGCGTGCACGTTGATCGAAAACATGGGGCGCCTCAAGATTCCAGTGTGGTGCTACGAATGGATGACGGACTTCAACTGGATGCGTACTGCGACGACGACGCCGTCACGCGGTGGTAGCGTGGTGACCAGCTACGATCATGCGCTGATGGTCGATGCTCCCAACACGGAGCTGGGTCCGATTAGCGAAGAGGAACTGTGGACCAATCTGGAATATTTCCTCAAGCGCATTATCCCGGTGGCCGAAAAAGCCGGCGTCAAACTGGCCATGCACCCCGATGATCCGCCGCGCTCGCCGATTCGTGGTGTGGGGCGTATCATGCGCACCGTTGATAATTTTCAACGCCTCATCGACATGATTCCCAGCCCGGTCAACGGCATCACCATGTGTCAAGGCAATTTCACGCTGATGACGGATGATTTGCCCAGTGTGATTCGCCATTTTGGCAAACAAAACAAGGTGTTTTTTGTGCACTTCCGCGATGTACGTGGCACCAAAGACAAGTTTGAAGAGACCTGGCATGATGACGGCAAGACTGACATGGCGGCATGTATGCAGGCGTACAAAGATATCGGTTTTGATGGTGTATTGCGCCCCGACCATGTGCCCACCGTGGCAGGTGATAGCAACGAAAATGCTGGCTACTCGGCATTTGGGCGCTTGTATGCCATCGGTTATATTCGTGGTTTGCGTGAAGTCGTGTATGGTCAAAAAGGGAACTAAACAGACGAGGAGCGGTGAATGCGTATCGCAATCACAGGTGGCAGTGGAGGTGTGGGGCGGCATGTTGTAGCGCTGGCAGTAGCACAAGGGCACACGGTGCGCAACATTGACCGGGTACCGCCACCCGAAGGGGTCATTCCCGACGGCGTCGAGTTCGTCAATGCGGAGCTGTCCGATTATCAGTCGTTTTATGACGCCATCAACGGTTTTGACGTCCTGATTCATCTGGCGGCGATTCCGGCACCACGGCACCATCCCGACCACGTGGTGCACAATAACAATGTGACGAGTAGCTACAATGCGCTGTTGGCAGCTGCCAACTGTGGCATCAAGCGCGTCACGCAGGCGTCGAGTATCAATGCGATTGGGGCAGTGTATAGCCGCTGGCCTACGTTTGACTTTTTGCCGGTCACCGAGGAACACGCCACCCACAACGAAGACCCCTATAGTCTGTCGAAGTGGATATGCGAAATTCAAGGTGATTCAATTGCGCGGCGCTACGAAGACATGACCATCGCCTCGTTGCGTTTCCACTGGGTGGTGGCGTCCATCGAACTAGCAAGTCAAAATGCATCCAAAAACACCGACAGCAACGCCAAACAGCTGTGGGCGTACACGCTGGCTGAGTCAGCCGCACGAGCCTGCTTGGCCATCATTGATGCACCATATGTGGGGCATGAGGTCTTTTACATCGTTTCGCCGACCACAGTCATGGCCGAAAAGACCAGTGATTTGATTGCACAATGGCATCCTCAAACGCGAGTCACCAAACCACTGGGCGACCACGAAGGGATGTATGACTGTAGCAAAGCCGAACGCCTGCTGGGGTGGAAACACTGACCTGTATGATAGGTCGTGGAAGAGTGATAAGATGGCAATGGAATTGTGTATGTGCGATGAAAGGGGTCGACGATGACTTGGAATGTACAGCCACCACGCGAGGCGATGATTGCCTTGACACCCAACAATCCGTTTGAGCGCTTTGCAGATGGGCGCCCGAAAGTGCCCGATGATTTGATTGAGCGCATGAAGCTGGTGACGACGGAGGAGGCCTGGGGTACGTTGCGACGCCATGGCTACAACCGGCAGTTTGCGGGGAACTGGAAAGAGACGCACCCGGGCAAAATCACGGTTGGTCGGGCAGTGACTGCTGCATTTGTGCCACACCGCCCCGACTTCCACGATGTGGTGCAGCAATCAGGTTTGAATGCAGGTCGTGGCAAAATCGGTGGGCAGAATTCATGGATTATCGAGCAGCTCGAGCGCAACGATGTAATGGTCGCCGATCTGTACGGCAAGGTCAAAGATGGCACACTGGTCGGTGACAACCTGGGCACCGCCGTGGCCCGTCGTACGCATGCAGGTGCCGTGATTGACGGCGGTGTGCGTGATTTGGCAGGGCTAGTACAACTCGAAGATGTGAACTTCTACGTGCGTGGTTTTGACCCGACGGCGATTGCCGACATGACGTTGCTGGGTATCAACATTCCCGTGCGCATTGACGGTATTACCGTGATGCCCGGTGATATCGTGTTGGGCACACCCACAGGGATTATCGTGATTCCACCACATCTGGTCCAAGAAGTGGTCGAAGAGAGCGAAAACATCCGCGTGCGTGACGAATTCGGCAAAATGCGTATCGGTGAAGGCAAGTACACCAGCGGTGAGATCGATGTGCAAACCTGGCGCGAAGACATCGAAGCCGATTACCAGGCCTGGAAGAAAGCGAACAATAAATGAGCCAACGTCCCGAAGATAACGTGCGCCGTTCATCGGCGCCCAGCGATCTCAAGATTACCGATATGCGCATCGCCACGGTGGGCTGGGATCATTGGCACTTTAGCATTATTCGCATCGACACCAACCAGGGCATCAGCGGCTGGGGTGAAGTGCGTGACTTGGCCAGTGCGCGCTATGCGCTGATGCTCAAGAGTCGTTTGCTGGGCGAAAATCCCTGCAACGTGGATCGTTTGTTCCGCAAAATCAAGCAGTTTGGGCACCACGGTCGCCAAGGTGGCGGTGTATCGGGTGTCGAAATGGCCTTGATGGACTTGGCGGGCAAAGCCTACGGCGTGCCATCGTACATGCTGGTGGGTGGCAAATACCGCGACCGCGTGCGCATGTACTGCGATACCCCCAACGAGCCTGATGGTGTCACGATGGGTGAGCGCCTCAAAGAGCGCATCTCGTGGGGCTTTACCATGCTCAAAATGGACGTAGGTATCCAGCCGTTGATTGGCGTGCCAGGTGCATTGACTTACCCGGCTGGCATGTTGCCAGGTGGTGACAACAAGCACTTCGACAAAATGCTCAACTTGCACACGCTCCAGCACCCCTTTACGCATGTGCGCATCACGCCCAAAGGCTTGGACATGATCGTGGACTATGTGGCCAAGGTGCGCGAGACCGTTGGGTACGAGGTGCCCATTGCTGCCGACCACTTCGGGCATATTGGTATCGATGATTGTATTCGGCTGGGCAAAGCGCTCGAGCCATACAATCTGGCGTGGCTCGAGGATTTGGTGCCGTGGCAGTACACCGATAAATGGGTGCAGCTCGAGCGTGAGTTGCATACGCCGGTCTGTACGGGCGAGGACATCTATGCGCTCGAAGGCTTCAAGCCGTTGCTCGATGCACGTGGTGTGAACGTCATCCACCCCGACATGGCGACGAGTGGTGGTATCATGGAAACCAAGCGTATCGGTGATTATGCCGCCGAAAAGGGCATTAGCATGGCGCTGCACATGGCGGGGACGCCAGTGAGCACCATGGCCAGCGTGCATTGTGCGGCGGCCACCGAGAACTTTATTGCGCTGGAGCATCACTTCTCCGAAGAGCCGTTTTGGAGTGATTTCATCTCTATCAACGGCAAAACAGACAAAATCATCCAAAACGGCTATATCACCGTGCCCAGTGGTCCGGGGTTGGGCTTCGACGTCAATGTGGAAGTCGTCAAGGAGCATTTGGTCAAGGGGAGTGGCTTGTTTGAACCAACCCCCGAATGGGATAGCGCCAACAGCTGGGATCGTTTGTGGTCGTAGTGTGAATGTGGTGGCGCGGCGCCAAAACACGCCGTGCCAGCATGTTTTTTCATACAGACATCAATGGAGATAACGCCATGAAAATCACGCGCGTACGTGCGTTTTTGACGGCACCGGATGGCATCGGCATCGTGGTCGTCAAAGTCGAGACGGATCAGGACGGGTTGTACGGCTTGGGGTGTGCCACGTTTACACAGCGTGCTACGCTGGTGGTCAAAGCGGTGGAGGAGTACCTCGACCCCTTGCTCAGGGGACGTGACCCACGCAACAGCGAAGACATGTGGAAGCTGATGATGGTGAATTCGTACTGGCGCAATGGCCCAGTGCTCAACAACGCTATCAGCGGTGTCGACATGGCGCTGTGGGACATCAAAGGCAAAATCGCCAACATGCCCGTCTACGATTTGTGGGGCGGCAAAATGCGTGAAGGAGCTATGGTCTATCGCCATGCTGACGGCCGTGATCCGCAGGAAGTACTGGAGAATCTGCTCAAGTACCAAGAAGACGGTGCGCTGGCGGTGCGTTGTCAGATGGGTGGCTATGGCGGGCGTATCAAAGAAATCACCAAGAAGAACGCCAAACCGGGCAAAAATGCACCACAGGCGACACATCGTATGAAGGGGCTCGACAACCCGGAATCAACCTTCCCGGGGGCCTACTATCAGCCGGATGTGTATGCGCGCTCTATCCCCAAGATGTTTGATTATATTCGTGGCAAAATCGGCTATGACTTGTTTTTGTTGCACGATATCCACGAGCGGATTGCGCCGATTGATGCGATGCGCATGGCCAAAGAAGTTGAGCCGTATCGGCTCTTCTTCCTCGAGGATCCGCTTGCGCCAGATCAAATCGAGTGGTTCCGGCGTATTCGTGAGCAGTGTGCTACTCCAATTGCCATGGGTGAGCTACACGTGAATCCAGCCGAGTGGAAACCGTTGATTGCGGAGCAGTTGATCGATTTCATCCGCACGCATGTGTCCGCCATCGGTGGTGTGACGCCGGCGCGCAAGTTGGCGGCGTTTTGTGAGCAGTTCGGTGTGCGCACGGCGTGGCATGGACCGGGCGACGTATCGCCCATCGGGCATGCCGCCAACGTGCACCTCGACCTGTGTAGCCCCAACTTCGGCATCCAAGAGGTGATTCACTTTGGGCCGAATTTGTACGAAGTCTTCCCAGGATGTCCCGAAGTGCACGGTGGCTACGTGTATGTCAACAACAAGCCGGGTTGGGGTGTCGACTTCGACGAAAAGAAGGCCGCCAAGTACCCAGCCGAAACCAAAGTCGTGGAATGGACGCAGGCGCGTTGGCCCGACGGCACGATTTGGACGCCGTAAAACGTGGTATTCGTATTGGTATCCGTCGTGGTGGGGCATAGACCCACCACGACGGATGTGTATTTGATGGGAGCACGACATGCCTGTGCAATACCCGACACTCACCACCACACGCCTGACGTTGCGTCCGTGGCATGACAACGATATTGCTGCCTTTGCAGCCATCAACCAGGATCCGGCCGTGATGCGCTGGATTGGTGATGCGTTGACATTGGCACAGACGGAGTCATGGGTGGGGCGTATGCGCACCATGTGGCATGAACACGGGCTGGGGTTGTTTGCGGCCGAGTTGCGTGACACGCCCGGCTGTATCGGCTATATCGGGCTGTCGATACCACGCTTTACGACACATTTCACACCGTGTGTCGAAATCGGCTGGCGCCTGGCGAGTGCGGTGTGGGGGCAAGGACTGGCCAGCGAAGGCGCCAGTGCCGTGTTGGCATGGGCGCGTGACGAATTACATCTACCCGAAGTGGTGTCGTTTACCACGCGCGGGAATGTGGCGTCACAACGGGTCATGCAAAAAATCGGCATGCACTATGACCCTGCCGATGATTTCGACCATCCCATGCTGGCGGTGGATCACCCGTTGCGCCCGCACGTGTTGTATCGGTGCAATTTTTAAAAATCACGGCATTGGCCAATGGCGTTGATGCCATTGGATGGGGTTTTGTGCCATGTATATGCATCCATTACCATCACCATCCCCAATCACCCCCCAACCCCACGGATGTGTGGATTGCCGGAATATTGAATGAATACCATCATGAATTTGGCCAATGGCGTTGATGCCACCGGATGGGGTTTTGTGCCATGTATATGCGGAATCCGTCCAAATCCGCTGGGACGCGCCCGATACGGTCATAATAACTTCGTTGCCACACCGGGGCACCTGGTGTGTGGCGGAGGATATTGATTTCGCGCGCGGCAAACGATTTGAGACTGCCAATCACATCAAAGAGCGTATGATTCCACTGCGACAAATGGGTGGTGATACGAATAATGCAATGAATGTGGTCGGGCATAATGACGATGGCATCGAACTCGATGCCATGGTAGTGGTGTGGCAAGCCGTCCCACGTCCTTTGAATGATGTGCCCCGCAGGAGTGAGCTGGATGCCGTGTGCGCTATCGAACGCAAAGAGGTGTTGCCGGCGATGTGCGTTGGCGGTAATGAAATAATCTCCGGGGGCAGCGTAATCGTGTGAGTGTAGGCGCAGTTGCTTTCGGTGATGGAGCGGCATGCGGGAACCCTTTCGCGATACGACGTGGTATACCGTTTATGTATCGCGAAAAGGTCCGTCACACGGGTATTACCCCAGAAACTCTACAAATGACACGCTATTGAACGGAATTGTTGCCACGCGTGCGCCCACGGCGCCGCTGACGGGGTCACGTGGCAGGACGGCCACATGGTTGTCATGCTGGCAGGCAACGAGGATGCTGTGGCCGTCCGGCGCAATAGCAAAGTTGCGTGGCCAGGCGCCGCCACACGAGTAGACGCCGATGCGGTGTAGATTGCCGTCGGCGCCGATGCGGTAGGCGGCGATGGTGTTGTCGGTGCGGGTGGTGCAGTACAAAAACTGTCCGTCAGCACTGATATGGATGTCGGCTACCGTGTAGTCGTGGTTGGCACCGGTGATGGTGGAATGGTCGGCGATATGCGTCAGTTGGCCATTGTTGTAAGTAAACACAGAGACACTGCAGGCGAGCTCGTTGGCGACATACAGGATCTGCCCGTTGGGATGAAAAATCGTATGGCGTGGCCCGTTGCCGGCTGGCGCGTTGACGGCGTGTTGGCGCACCAGCTGGTCGTGAGTGCTGTCAATGGTGTAAAAGACTAGCTCGTCGGTGCCCAAATCGGCGGCGATGACATATTTACCGTCCGGCGTGTTAATCGCCGAATGCGCATGGGGGGCATCTTGGCGGCTTTTGTGTGGCCCCGTGCCGTGGTGCACGGCGAGGTCGTTGAGTCCGCGGATATCACCGTCCGCACCACGGCGCAGCAGGGCGACGCTGCCTGAGCCGTAGTTGGATACGACCACATGCTGGCCGCTGACGCGGATGTGGCACGGCCAGCCGCCGCCGCTAGGGCGGCGCGTGCCGTGGTGCAGCGTGGTGCCGGTGCGGTTAATGGCGACCACGCCGCCGTTGCTGGCCGTCTCACTGACGGCGTAGAAGTGTGTCGGCGTCTGGGTGAGGAACGACGGGCTGTCGATGCCACTGAGTGTGCTCACCACCTGGTATGAGCCGTCTGTTGCGACATCGAGAATCATGATGCCGACCTGGTCGGCTGCGTTGTAGCTGCCCAACACGATATGTGACATACGGAGTACTCCTATTACCAGTTGGTCACCGAGCCGTCGATGCGGCGCAAGTGTGGTGCTTCCCAGAACTTCCAGGTGTGTTTTTTGGCGGTGGCTTCGTCAAATTCGATGCCCAGCCCTGGTGCTTGTGGCACATCAAAGACGTTGCCGTTGAGTTTGGGGTTGACGGGAAAGAGTACGTCCACGTCGTTGATGCCCTCGCCCTTGTAGAGATTCTCGCTGGGTGACACACGTACTTCGAGCCAGGCGAAGTTGGGCACGGCAGCGGCCAGATGGATGGTGGCGGCGGTGCAGACAGGCCCGAGTGGATTGTGGGGCATCAGGTCGATGTAGTGCGTTTCGGCCCAGCCGGCGACTTTCATCGATTCGGTGAAGCCACCCACGTTGCAGATGTCGAGGCGGGCAAAATCAGTCAGGTGGCGTTCGATGTAGGGGGCGAATTGCCACTTGCTGGCGAATTCTTCGCCGACGGCAAATGGGATGGGTGTCATTTTGCGCAGGGCTTCGTAGGCCTCCGGGCTTTCGTCGCGGATGGGTTCTTCGAGGAAGTCGATGGTGCCGTTGGGCATACGCTGACAAAAGCTGGCTGTCTCGGCGATCGAGAGCCGGTGGTGGTAGTCGATGCCCAGTGTCAGCTCGTCACCGAGGCGTTCGCGGATTTTGACGAGTGTCTTGGCGGTGAGTCCGAGGGTTTCGCGTGGTTCAAAGACGCCTTCGCCGTGATCGCGGGGTGACAGCATTCCGGTACGAATGACGCGCCAGCCGTGATCCCATAGCAGTTGGGCACTGGCAATCATCTGCTCGGGCGTGCCACCCGATGTGGTGACGAAGCAGGGGATGTGGGTGCGGTGTTGGCCGCCGAGGAGCTGGTGTACGGGCACGCCCAGCGCCTTGCCGGCGATGTCGTAGAGGGCGATGTCGATGGCACTTTGGGCGGCAGTGAGTACACGCCCACCCTCGAAGTACTGGCTGCGGTACAACTCTTGCCAGATGCGCCCCATGTGCATCGGGTTCTGGCCAATCAAAAACTGGCGGAAGTGGTTGATGGCACCGATGACGGCGAGCTCACGACCGCTCAGACCAGATTCACCGAGACCGTAAATACCCTCGTCGGTTTCAACTTTGACGACGAGTTGGTTGCGTACCCCCACCCACAGCGGATAACACTTGATGTCGCGAATTTTCATGTGGTACTCCTCTTGATTAGGCGTCGTTGTGGCGCCAGCCGAGCAGACGTTCGGCTTTGCTACAGTCAAAAAATCCCGTGGTGCCGACCAAATGTGGTTTGTGGACTGCATTGGGGTAGTGCGTGCGTGCTAATACCTCACTGGGCGTGGCACTTGCGGTATCGGGGGCCACAATGTAGAAGACTTCGTGGCCACGCCAGCTGACATTCATGGCGGCCATGCAGGCGCGGGCTGCGGCAGTCGGTTTGACATACGCCCACAGATGTTTGATGCCTGGCGTTGAGTTATCCCAGTTGTTGAGGGCGGTCTCACGCTCAGTGATACCGTGGAAGCGCAGGCTGCTGATGGCGACATCGCTACGGCGCCGCCCAAAAGCATCGCCCTGTGCTTCAAGTACCCACTTGGAGAGCGAGTAGGGGTCCTCGGCGTAGCAGGGGTGCTGTTCGTCGAGGGGGAGGTAGTCATAGCGCGGCGCCCGGCTAAAGACACCACCAATAGCATTGATGCTCGACGCCATACAGATGTGGGTAATTCCCACTGTTTCTGCAGCCAACAACACGTTGTAGCTCCCTGTTGAGTTTTCATTGTAGACAACAGGTGCAGGTGCATTCATGGGTGAGCGATGAGCGGCCAAATGGATGACGCCTTGGCACCCGGTCAGCGCCGCAACGACTTGACCAAAGTCGGTGACATCGACGACGAGTGCTTGTGAGCCGAGTGGGTTACCGGCCACGCGTGGGGGCATAGTGCGGTCGATGCTCACCACTTGGTGACCATGCTCAATCAGCATGGGGATGAGCACTTTGGCGAGATCCCCGTTCCCTCCTGTGACTGCGATTTTCATTGACGTACTCCTTGTATTCCAGAAACACTCACACCATCGGGTGCGATTCTGTGGCGTGTAGGGTATGAATGGCACGTATACCACTCTGGGCATCATTCATATGTGCCTGCATCAGCAAACGAGCTTGGGGCGCATTACGCTCATAAATAGCATCGGCGATTAAGCGGTGATATCGTACTGCACGACTCGTCATCCCCTGCTCTTTGCTGGTGAGTTGTCTACTCAGGGCAAACAACTCACGCACGCCCTGTATCATTTGTTGTAATACTGAGTTGTGGGCTGCACAGGCGATTGCATGGTGAAAAGTCGTATCAGCATCAACAAAATCCAATCCAGCCAGCACGTTTTGCTCCATGGTAATCGCAAGCTGGCAGATTTCGTTGAGCTCGGCAGGTGTCCCTCGTATGGCTGCAAGTGCCGCTAATTCGGGTTCGATGAGACAGCGTGCTTCAGCAAGTGCCACGATGTTGGCAAGATTGGGTACAATCTCGTGTGCTGAGAACGCATCATTGCTCTGATTGCTGATCACAATCACGCCACGCCCGTGTTCGATGCGTACCATGCCCTGCGATTGCAATGAGCGCAGCGCTTCACGCACTGATCCCGTACTGACTTCGTAGTTTTGTGCCAAATGGGTAATACTTGGCAGGTGTTCACCAGGTGTCCATTCACCTGCGTAGATGCGCTGTTGCAGTGCGTGCAACAGCGAACGAAAAATATGTCCGTTACGCATGCGGCGCGTGGCGGTACTACGCAGATGTGGCATGGCGGATTCTCCTGGTGTGTCAACGAAATCGCAGTTCCCAGATACTCACGTCTTGACCAAACTCAAGCACATAAATGGTGTCTGCCACGATGGCTGCATCAATCGGGTTGCGCAGATTGCGTACAATCTGCCGGGCAGTCATCGTGTAGTTGTCACCACTCTGTTGCAGGCTGAGGGCAAGCATGTCTTGACCACGATCAGGTAGCGACCCTCCTGCAGCCCCCCAACTCAAAATGAATCCGCTTATGGTGCCCGTGTTGCGCCACGATGCAGGGAACGCATCATCGGCAAAGACTAAGCCGAGTGGCGAGCGATGCGGGGTAAAACTTGCCAACGTACTGCCTTCTTGGGACGCATTACGCACTTGTCCGCTGGCATCGCGGTAAAACGTCGCAGCTGGGCCAGAGTTGGCAATGGGGTCACGCATGGTGGCAGGTGCAGGCGGGTAGGTGGGATCGTTGCGGTAGGCACCGATTTGCACTGCCGTGAAATCTGGTTGCAGGAGTTTGTCTGCGTTCGGGTCGTAGTCACTGGCGCGTTGGGGGGTGTCTTGGTCGCCAAAACGCCATGGAAAGCCGTAATGACCGTCTTGTTGTACCCAATTCAACTCATCCGGGAAGTCAGCATCGGGGCCGTTGTCCCCCACGAACAACGCTCCATTCGGTGCGAATGCGGGGTCATACGCATTGCGGAACCCGCGTGCATAAACGTACGGCGCAATGGCAGTTTCATCGTTTTGGAGCACAACATTACTATTGTCGATAGCAAAACGATACATGCGTGCGGTCAGTGCTACTTCACGTGTATCGGGGAACGTGCCGTTTTGGTCTTCGACTTCACCGTGGTCAGTACGTGATCCACTACTCACAAAGAGCCATTTTTGGTCGGGACTCACCACAATCCCGTTGAAGAGGTGGTCGAATGGCGTATCACTGCGTGGATAGGGTGCAGTGCTTATCACCGTGTCCCACGTATAACTCGTCCCGTTCGGGCGCCCACGGCGCACAGTGGCTTTGGTGTTGGGGCCGTCGTTTTGGTTGCCGACCACAAACACGGTGCCGTCCTTGGCGACGGCCAAGCCGCTTGGGGTGGCCGCACCGAGCATATCGTTTCCACGGGCAATCATGCTCATGGTGCCATCATTGGGATTCACGCGGTATAGACCATCACCAATGGTGAGGAGCAGCAGTGATGACGTGGTTGCATCGTAGACGAGGCGAATACTGTTGAGTGGCACACCTGCCACTCTGCGCATGTCGATGCGGCTGTCGAGCAGAATTGGTCCATCAGCAAACGGTTGCCGAGGGGTAGTATCAACCAGATTACCAGTGGTATCGACTACCGGGACAGCTGTTGCAGTGGGCGGTGCTGGCGTCGGACTGAGGGTCGGCTCTGGCGAGTTGGTCGGTGCGAGCGTCGCCGGCACCGGTGATGGGGTGGCAGTAATATCGGGTTGACTGGTGGCGGTGATGTCGGGTTGGCTGGTGGCTGGCGCATCTGTGGCTGTTGGAGTGCTTGTACATGCGCTGGCGAGCATGATTGTGACGAGCCAGACCAGTGAGGCAAGACGTTTCATACCGGAATTCCTTTAGCAATGAGCGAATGCGCGATGGAAGATGGCACCGTGGTGGTATGGCGCTATGGCAATCAATTGTGCAAAGCAGTCGTCAGCGTGTGGGTCGCTGAGTCCTACGCGACCCAATGCTTCCATGTAGCGGCAGTGGACATGATTGCGCAGCGTGGGGTCATCATTAAACACCAAAAAGCTGGGTAACGACACCGCAAAGTAGTCGGTACGCACCTCGTCATCGCGGTGGAGTTGCCCATAGTCAACAAGACGCTGAAAGATGGCACGTGCCTGCATATCGTCACCGAGGCGGCGCCATGCCAACCCCTGATAAAAAATCATGTCGGGTGGCTGGTCATTGTAGTAAATCGCCGAGGTGGGCTGACTTTCGCCACGACAAGCCAACTGCCAGGCGGCGCGTGCTTCGTCGTGCCGCCCAAGGGCGACCAATGCTTCTCCACGCAAGTAGTGAATGTTGTTTTCGTTGGCACCTGGGAGTTTGCCTTCGCCCAGATTGACAGGGTAGGTCAGGGCGCGTTCGAGCACACCGAGTGCCTCGATATAGTTGCCTTCACGGAGCACGATGTCAGCAAGCCCGATACAGCAGGCTACGTACTGTGCGGCTACCCGTCCTTCGCCACCTTCCCACGGATGAAAGGTGCGCTCGCTGAGGATTTTGAGGGCTTGGGCATGATTTCCCTGAATATTCAAAAGCGTCACGTACTCGATCACCAAATCATCGCGCTCGTCCACCAGATCACGATGTGCATCGAGAAACTGCAGGCGTTCGGCTACCGATACACCACGGCGCTGTTGCAGTTGGTCGTATTCATAGCACAAACGTGCATCAGCCGGGGTGAGTGCGAGCGCCTTGGTATAGGCGTTGTGTCCAGCCACGATATCGTCGTAGCGATTCACATAGGCCAGCCCCAAATTACGCCATGCAATAGGATTCTGGGGCGCATATTTGACACTGTATTCCCATGATTCAATTGCCCGGTCAGCCATCTGATGAGCATACCAAAAGTTACCCAGCAGGTAGGCGGCATTGCCATCTTCGGGATAGTGTTCGAGGGCGAATTGCAGGATGGGCACATGTTCGATGCGATGGGGAAAACACCAATCCAGTGATCGCACGCGCGCGATGCGCAACGATTCGTGCATGCACGGGGCAGGTGAGGGCACATCGCCGACGATGATGTCGCTTGTGGGGCGCACGCCAATATTGCCGTTGCGTGCATGGATGCGCGCCGCCAAGTAATGGAGCATTGGTCCGACCTGTGGCGCATGCAGAGTACAGAATGCGAGGGCCGTCTCGTCGTCGCCACAGGCGGCGTAGTCGAGTGCCAGTGTTTCGCACAAGTGCTCGTCCCAACGCAGGCTGGTCGACACGGTGAAATCGCTGGCCAGTTGCGACAGCTCGTAGGCAGCACCGGGATCCATCGGGTCGAGGCTGAGCGCCAGCCGCGCGCTGGCAATCGCTGCCTCGCGCTGCCCGAGCCGGCGCAACACGCTTATCTCTACGAGGCGGGCACGATGATGGCTCCAGTTGCGCCGTAGCGCACGTTGGGCAAGTGCAAGCGCCTCGCCCAGCTGTTGGCGCATGCCGGCGATGCGCGCCAACTCAAAGTAGGCTGCATCTTGCCAAGCTGCGTTCCATGTTGCTTTGTAAAACGCATCAAAGGCTGCATCGAATTTGTCTTGGTGGCGGAGTGCTAGCCCCAAGTTGTAATAGGCTTCGCCATCATATGGGTTGGGGTTACGGCTGGTCTGACGACTAATGGCACGGCGCAAAAAGAGCTCGGCGGCTTGGAAGTCACCGCGCCTCAGCAACAACAATCCCATGGCGTTGTTGTTGCGGCTGTCATAGGGGTCGCGGCGCAACGCCTCGAGGTAGTAGTCCTCGGGGCGGTAGGTGGCGTGCCGGTATTGCTCGAGATGCAGGCCATTGAGAAAGAGTTCATCCGTGCTTTTGATGTCGGCGGGGGCTGCCGCAGGTTGTGCAGGTGCCGGGATGACGGGCTGCTCCGGTTTGGGCGGCGTATAGCTGATGAGTTCGCGTTGATTGGCACGATCACGCACGACGAGACTCAGATCGTGCGCCTGGGTGTCGGCAGGCAGTGGCACGCGGTCGCGTAGCGTGACGGTGGGCGACAGGAGCAATTCGCGTTGCCAGAGCAGATGGTCACGGTAGGTCAGCACCACTTGCGTGTTGGTGGGTGCACTGACGTAGACCCCCACTTCAGCGTGCCCGTCGACGACGTCGAGATGTACCACGGCGTCGCTGCTCGCATTGCTGGCTGGACCGATTTCTTTGTAGGGCATGAAGTGCTGGGTGAACATTTTTTCTTCGCCCGGCATCAACCATGAAAAATCAGGTTGGTTATCGGTAAATGCGCCACACATCAGCTCGATGTATGGTCCATCCTCGTCGGTCAGCTGGCGATCCCACATCACACCAAAGTCGCTATTGCCCCACGTCCACTGTTTTTTGCCGGGGACAAGGTGGTGATTGGCTACATGCATCATGCCGGCCTGTTTGCCGTGATCATAATTGCCCACAAAGTCATAGTCAGAGTGATACGCCATGTATGACGTGGGCACGGGGATGTTTTTGTAGCGTGAAATATCCGTCCCCGGCGCATAGTCGACCTTGTAGTAGGTGCCTTTGGCAATGGGGAACTCGCTGACATCGCGCTTGCCGTGATCCATCACCGCATGCACATCGGGTGGAAAGACAGACTGGTACTCGTCGTTGACGTGCACAGCCGGGTTGGCCCACCACAAAAACGTCTGTGGTTCGCTGGTGCGATTGCTGAGTTGCACGTCGATGGTCAGCACTGCTTTGTCAGGGTGGAGCGTGAAACCGTGCATACCCTTGGTAAAGAACATGCGCTCTACCTCGCTACACCAGACGGTGGCACTGCCGTCGTCGTTGTGCACGATGCGCCAACTCACTGGGTCAAAGGTGCTGGGACGATGGTGTTGTGGCCAGTTGAATTCGATGCCGCCCGAAATCCATGGCCCTGTCAGCCCCACCAAGGCCGGTTTGATGACCTGGTTGTAGTAGACGAAGTGGTAGCCGTTGGTTTTGTCGAGTGCCATTTGTACGCGACCACCCAACTCGGGCAGAATCATGATTTTGAGGTAGGCGTTTTCTAAAAAAATAGCGGTGTATGACTGGACCCCTTTGGTATGGTCGACTCGGTCAATCACCGGATAGGGATAGACGACTCCACTACTGCCCTGGTAGACACGTTGATGCAAAAATAACGGTTGTTTGAGCGGTTGCCCCACCCCATATGTGGGAATAATGACTGCTTCGCTCCACGCCTGTACACGATCTGACATACTGCGGTCTCACTTCACTGTGATACAAATGAGTGTGGTAGTGATTCAATGACTCGGACAACGCCATTCTATCACACAAAAAGGAGCATACACAGGTGAATCTGTGGCGCAATCAGATGACTCATCTAATCAGTTGTCACGGTGTGTGGCAGGGTTACGGTAATGGTGGTGCCATGATGGAGTGTGGAGTGGAGCTGGATGCTCCCATGATGGGCTTCTACGATGGCTTTGGCAATTGCAAGTCCTAGACCGGTACCGTCACCTTGTGGGCGTGCACCACGGTAGAAACGTTCAAAGATATGGGGAATGTCGTCAGGTGCGATGCCATCACCGCTATCGATGACGGTAAATGTGACATGAGTGGTATTATGGCGTACTTTTAGGGTGATTGTGCCATCTTGAGGGGTATGGCGAATCGCATTATCAATTAAATTGTGCAAGACACGCGTCATGCGTCCCGAATCGAGTTGCAACGCAATCGCTGGTTGAGTACAGTCGAGGACCAACCTGATGTGATGTGTGTGGCAAATGGGTTGCATCAGTTGAAAGACATTGTTGGCAAATGTACACGCATCGGTGGTTGTGATGTGGAGTGAGATTTGATTGACCTCGGCCAAAGAAAGCAGATGCATGTCATTGATGAGGCGATGGAGTGCTTGGATTTCGTCGTGGACAATAGCCAGTCGCGGGATGGTAGGGTCGAGATCACCATCGCGCATCGCTTCGATGTACCCATTAATCGTGTTGAGTGGATTGCGCAATTCGTGAGCCACATCAGCAATCAGTTGACGATGTATGAAAATTTGCCGGCGAATTTCAGTGTCGCGTTCATCGAGTGCTTGTGCGAGTACTTGTGTTTCGAGAGGAATGGATGGCATCAATTGTGTCACGAAATATGTGTCTGACTTGTGCTGCCGCAAAAGCTGTACAAGCTGCGAAATCGAACGATAGATCTGAAACAGCAATGCCCCCCCGATGCCTGTAGAGACTGTTGATGTACAAAGTAATATCGTAATCACCAACCCGATGGTGTACCCGGTAAATCCGCGGATTGGTGGATAATCACTGAGATTGGTACTCGGAAACAAGTACATCAACGTGTCATCATCGAGGTACAGCGCATACCGTTGAGAAAATCGCTCGAGGTCAATCGAGTGGTGCAATTGATTGGCTGGATAGACTACAGTACCTGTAGCGGTCGTTACCAAGATAGTATTGTACAAAAATGGTCCATATTGGTTTTCAATGTATGTAATGGTATCTGGGAGCGTGGCATCGTTTTTCCCCGTAGCATAATGCTCTCTGACGATAGTTGAATAGCGATTTATCATCAGCGGAATGTATGTGTTGTCGATGATAAATCGATTGATGACAAAAAAGAGTGTAATAGAAATAACCGCATTGATAAATGCGATAACGAGCATCACAAGGAAAATTTGTGCTCGTAATGTTCTAAACATATGCGTTACAATTGAATGCGGTATCCCGCACCATAGACTGTGATGATGTAGATCGGATTATCGGGGTGCGGCTCGATTTTGCTGCGCAGATTACGGATATGCATGTCTATCGAGCGTGCAGTTTTGAAATCTTCTTTGCCATATAAATGTTGTGCAAAGTCAGCTCGACTAAAGACATGCCCTGGATCAGTGAGCAATAATTCGAGAATTCGATACTCTGTCGACGTCAACTCGACGGGGATTCGCCCGACTAGTGCATTCCGTGTCATTGAATCGAGTTGTACCGATTGTGGCGTCCCCACCTGTGGTTGGGTCAGCGAGGCACGCCGAATCAGTGCCTGTAATCGTGCGAGTATTTCGCGCATGCTAATCGGTTTGTTGACATATTCATCTGCCCCAAGTTCAAGTGCTTCGATTTTGTCACGCTCTTCAAGTTTGGCAGAGATGACGATTACTGGCACCATCGAAATCATGCGTAATCTCCGCAAAAATTCTTTACCATCCATCACGGGCATCATGAGATCGAGGAGTACGCAATCGAATTCTTGCTGTTGGCACAGCAGTAGTGCTTCGTGTCCGTTACTTGCGACTGCCACTGTATATTGGTGTTGTGTCAAATAATCGGCAATCATGGTGCGCACACTCAAGCGGTCTTCGACCACGAGAATACGTTTGTTGATTACCATTGGTATCGTCATAGGTGTATAAGCTTTGCTCACAGCGTAGGAAACATCATCATGGCACTCGTTACGTAGTGATTGATGAAGATATTTATACTATAGCATGACACAACCGAAATACAATACTCCCAGCAGGCCTCTGCCTGCTGGGAGTGGATGTGTTATGGGCGACAAATATCAGCGAATGCTTCGAGTGCATCGTCGATATAGGCGTCACTATTGCCCTTGCCCATGTGCCCAACACGGATGATTTTGCCAGCAAGGACCCCCATCCCACCAGTGGCCATGAAGCCGTAGCGTTCACGGAGTCCACTGATGATACGGGCAGCATCCTGGCCTGCGGGCACTTTGACGGCAGTGACTTGCGGTGTTGCTTCGGCATCGGGTACCAGATAATCCATCCCCAAGCTGCGCAAACCAGTGCGGAAGCGATTGGCTGCGCGCAGGTGGCGTGCCACATATTCGGTTTTGCCAATTGCCATGACTTGGCGCAGGCGCACACCGGTGGCAGCCATCAGTCCAGTCGGCATGGTGGCCGGCTGGGGGTGACTGCTTTTGCCTTCGCCGCTGGTGGTTTTGCGCCACGTACGGACATCGAGAATCCAGCCACGATGGCCGACCGGATTATTGTCCAGGTACTGCCAACCTTTGGGACTCACCGCCACAAATGCCAGCCCTGCTGGCGCAGCTAGTGCCTTCTGGGACGCGCTAATACAGATGTCGATGCCCCAGGCATCCATTTCGAGTGGTGTACCCGCAAAGCCGGTAATGGCATCTACGATGATAGGGATGCCAAATTCTTTGGCGAGTGTAGATAACTCGGGGAGCGGATTGAGTGCTCCTGTGGACGTTTCGGCATAGACGATACCGAGCACATCGAACGGCCCATGTGTGGCGAGTGCAGTTCGCACCGTTTCGACGGTGATGGCACGTCCCCATTCACCCGGAATATCAAAAACCGTCACGCCATAAGCCTGGGCAATGGTAGCCAGACGATCACCGAAGTAGCCGTTGCGCACGATGGCCATGCGCTTACCAGTGGCGACGGTGCTGGCAACGGCGGCATCGAGCCCAGTGCTACCAGAGCCGACCATCGGGAATACATCACCTGTGGTACCAAATAAATGTTTTAAATTGTCGACAACTTCGTGGTAGAGTGCTGCCCATTCGGTACCATAGTGCGGGACCGTGGGACCCGCCAAGGCCTGTAGTACCTCGTCGTCAATGTCGACGGGTCCCGGGATGAGCAAGCGGTGGGTGGCCATGATTGTAACTCCTGTGTGCAACGATTCGTGATGCCTAGTATAGCACTGCGTGTCACGTATGTGGCAACGCAGTGCACTGAATCAATGAAGCGCTATGATTTGAAGCGGTCACTACCGGCAAAGGTGGCAAAGAGCCGTTTCATGTGTGCGGATGGATCCTGATAGAACTCCTGTGCGCTACAGTCGAGCGTCACGGGCCGAGTTGCGGGAATGACGGTCGGATGTGTGGCAGCAAACTGGCGAATCACTTCGGCGTGTGGTTTGAGTGTGCCGTCGGGGCGCACCATTCCAAAAAAGCGTTCGTGGCGCGCCTCGTCGCAGGGTGGCTCGTTCCATAAATCAGAGCTGTAGTCGGCAAAACACCACAACATGGCTCCAGTGGCACCAACCTCGACGAGTTTGGGCAGCACGGCAGCATAGTAGGCAGCCAAGTCTTCTTCGGATGCCATGAACTGTGTGCGTGGTTTGCCGTATGCCGTCCAATTCCAGACCTGCGATGGGGCGCCTGGAGGGGCCGTACAGCCACCGAATTCCTCCATCAAGGTTGGTTTGCCACACAACGCACTGACGACGGCGCAGGTAAAGGGCACATAATCGGGATCGAGCGGGTTTTTCATCCATGACACATACATCGGGTATGAGTGCATCACGGCCAGATCAGTCTCGGCGTAGACATCGGGGACACGTAGGTGGTTATCACGGAAGAGACTATCGGCGTGTAGGCCACAGGCCACGGGGTGTACGTGGTCAATTGATTTGATGAGTTGGGTCATCTCGCGCACCCATGCCCGTCCGCTCGCTGCATCGCGTGGCCAAGCAAAGAGATCAGGCTCGTTGCCCAGATTCCAGATGCCGATACCGGGGTGGTTGTGCAATGCGCCCACCACTGTCGTAATCAACAGACGGGCAGCAGCATGTGCCACGGGGTCGTGATACGGGCTACGATAGGCGTGGTTGACGACTTTGCCGTGACTGACTACTTGCAGGTTATGGAAGTTGGTGGGGTCTTGTGGCTCACCCAGCAACCAGCCTGGCGCCCAGTTGGGACCACTCATGTGCCCTGTAAAAAACGTCACATCCAGTGTCAGGTTGTTGCGGGTCGCAATGTCGGCGACGGTGCGTAAGTGTGCTAGACGCTGCGGGTCAACACTATCGGGTGTCGGTTGGAAATCTTCCCACAAGAGGAAAATGCGCACGACTTTCATGCCTAAATCAGCGATCAGCGCAAAATCGGCATGGACTTCACCGGCGTCGAACTCTTTCCACCAGCCCATCGCTTTGCGACGGGGCCAGTAGTTGACGCCTAATATAAAAGGTGTACTCATGCATACCTCGGTAATAAGAGCTACAGCACCGTGTTTATCATACCGCATCTTGCTCTGACTAGTGCATCCCCACAGATACACTCGAGTGTATCTGTGGGGATGGTGTGAGACCTGTGTACCGTGTTACCGTGTACGTGTGGGGGTACGCGAGCGTGTAAGCGTGATACTTGGTGTGAGTGTCTTGGTGTTTGACGGTGTCAGCGTATCGGTTGGGGGGAGTGTTTCGGATGCAGTGAGTGTCGGCATCGAAGTATTGGTCGGTGTCCGTGAGACGAGCCCACCAAACTCGGGGTCACCGATGGAGATAATGGTGCCGTCACGCAATCCGAGTACGGTGTTGATGTGTGCCACACCAAGCACAACGACGCTGTTGAGTCCAGCAGGGAAGTTGCGCACACCCTTGTCGGTGCTACCCCACCCTGTGATGGTACCATCGAGCCTGACCGCTACCGAGTAGCGCCGACCAGCACCGATGTGCACCACATCGCGCAGTGTGGTCGGGATCGATATCTGACCACGATCATTGGCGCCCCAACCTACGATTCGTCCATTGTCGAGGAGTGCCAAGGTGTGGTTTTCGCCAGCCGAGATTTTGATGACATTGCGCAAGCCTGGTGGTACGCGTGTCTGACCAGCACGACCATCACCCCAAGCTACGACCGTTCCATCACTCTTAAGTGCCACTGCGTGGCGATCACCAGCGGCAATAGCGATGACATCGCGCAGGTTACCTGGGACTTCAAGTTGGCGGAAGTCGTTGCGCCCCCAGGCTACCACGGTCCCGTTATCGCGAATTGCCAGCACAAAGCGCCCGCCACCGGCGATGGCTTTGATGCCACTTTGCGCAAATACGGGAATGCTCGCTTCGCCGTAGATGTTTTCGCCCCAGCCATAGACGCGCCCATCGACGGTGAGTGCAAGTGCCGATGACACACAGGCCGCCACATCTTTGAAGCGCATGTTTTTGAGTGCTGGTGGGATGATGGTTTCACCGTGCCGATTCTCTGCACCCCAGGTGGCCAATGTGTCGTCTTCGAGGAGTGCCAGGGTGAAGTGTGCACCGACAACTGCTTTGCGTAGTGCTTTGGCTACGGAGGTGGGGGTATGAGTGGCCGTAGCACTCTCCGTATTGGTTACTGTAGGAGTATTCGTTGCTGTGGATGTATTTGACGGTGTGCGTGTAAAGGTCTTGGATGGTGTCAGCGTGTGTGATGGGGTCTCGGTTGCAGTATCGGTCGGAGTGACGGTATCGGTTGCTGTTGCTGTCCCAGTTGCGGTACTTGATGGTGTTTTGGTGTAGAGCGGTGCGACAAAAGTAATGCTGGCAGAACCAACCGCATTACCCATATCGACTGAAGTGAAACTCGTAGCACTCGCAGCGGTAAACCCGTACGTGCCTGTGGTCGAAGAACCTACTTGCACTGATACGAGACAATTGGTCAGTGCGTTGAGTGAGCCTCCTGTCAATGTGATTGTTTGCCCGGAGACAGTCACACTACCGCCACAGTTATTTGTTGTGGCACCCAGGACTAGATTGGCAGGGAGTGTAAATGTATAGCCGAGGGTTGTTTTACTCGACAAAAAGGCATTCGCCATCGTCAAGTTGAGTGTGGTTGTGTCCCCCACATCAATGGGAAGTGTGGTACCCCATGATGCTTCAAGATTGACTTTCTGGAAACCGGCGTAGGTGTAGTTTTCTTCGCGATACGTCCCCGGGGTACTCCCAATAGTGTACTGGATCATAAAACCGGCATCATGCCTGTTAGGATCGTTTTGGAAACCAATGTCGTTACCGGCAGTCACATTTGAATAAGGCGTACTGTAGTAAATACCGACAGCACCCTCAAATGTACTCATATTCACTGGTTGGAGGATTTCTTTCATGCCAATCAGAATACCAGCACCATCATTTACCGATTGAATATTGCGTACGGGTACTGTGAGGAGCATGTCATTAGCCTGGTCGTCTTCGTTGGGTGCAGTATCGCCACCTTTGTAGAGCTTGACCACCGCAGTGTTACCTGCTGGTATAGTGATGTCATAGACATCGGTATAGTAGTAGTTGGGGTAGGTGTACGAAATCGTTCGACGTACTTCGTAGCGCCGACCACTAATGGTCTTCACGTATGTCATGACAACACTGCCATCGCCCGTAGTGGTCGCACCAGTGGTGTTTGCACTGCCCGTGAGATTTGTGATTGCCAGCGTATCAAATTTGGACTGATTACTCAATGCGGTTGATGAACGTGATCCGTTGAATGATGTATAACCTGTCCCACCAATATTCAACGAAAAGCCAACATCACATCCTTCGGATGGTGAGTCTTGGTAGTAATTGTGCTTGCCAACAAACTTGAATGATTCACCACAGTTCGGTCGATTAAACTGCATTTGTACGCCATCGCTACCATCAGTTAGCAGCCCACCACCACCATTAATAGTCACTGCAGGATTCGATGCTTGTGCAACTGCAGGTGTAGAGGTAAGGGTAGAAGTAAAAGTCTTTGACGGCGTCAATGTCTCTGACGGCGTCAATGTCTCTGACGGCGTCAATGTCTCTGACGGCGTCGGTGTCTCTGATGGCGTCGCAGTATTGGTACTCGTATCAGTACGTGTGGCCGTGTTGGTACTCGTATTGGTGCGTGTTGGCGTGTTGGTTGCCGTACGTGTACGGGTGAATGTGCGCGTATTCGATGGTGTATTTGAAGGTGTGGGTGTTTCAGTTGCAGTGTAGAACGGTGTCACCGTGTGCGTGCGGGTAATCCGTGAGCCAAACCACGATGTGCCCAACGTGACGACGCGGCCATCGGTGAGTTGTAGTACGGTGTTCGTGTACCCGGCACCGATGGCGGCAACGGTGAGTCCACGGGGAATCG
>JACCDO010730768.1_pt1 | contig 36769 bp, 34 predicted proteins | sample 7446101 | NCBI WGS metagenome assembly JACCDO01 (sample SAMN15323440, study PRJNA562643) | freshwater metagenome | isolation source: river surface water | place: USA:Blue River Watershed | collected 2017-08-16 | reverse complement strand
TCTGTCGGCGCTCACGGTTAATTGTGTCGAGTTCGCGCGCGAGTTCGAGCGCCTCCATGTCGTCATCCGTGGTGAGGCAGCGAATGCCCAACCCCATATCTGCTAAGCGTCCCGCCGCGTTGATGCGCGGACCGAGTGCAAAGCCAAGATCAAAACCACTCGCAGCCTGAGGATCTCGTGCGCTGACGGCAAACAGGGCACGGATGCCGGGCTGCATCAATCCGCGCCGCATGCGGTCTAGACCACGTGTCACCAGCAAGCGGTTGTTGGAGTCGAGTTTGACGACATCGGCGACTGTGCCGAGGGCGACGAGTTCTGCGAGCCCTTCAAGCTTTGGGGCAGTGGCTTGGGTAAACACGCCGCGGTTCCGGAGCTCGGCGCGCAGGGCGATCATTAAATAAAAAATGACGCCGACACCCGCAAGATGTTTCGAAGGGAAGTCGCAACCAGGTTGGTTCGGGTTGACGATCGCAAGCGCTTCAGGCAGCGTCTGTCCGGGCAGATGGTGATCGGTGACGATCACGCCCAAGCCGTGACGATTTGCGGCGGCGACGCCTTCCACACTGGCGATGCCGTTATCCACGGTAATGAGTAAGTCTGGACGACCCGCTTTGTGTACGAGTGCTAAGTCGACGACGGCTTCTGAGAGCCCGTAGCCTGTCTCAAAACGGTTCGGGACCAAGAAGTCAACGATGGCACCCATGGCGCGCAGCGCGCGTAGTCCTACCGCACATGCAGTTGCTCCATCGCAATCGTAATCGGCGATGATGAGCATGCGTTTGCCGGCCTGAATCGCATCCGCGAGCAGCGCGGCAGCAAGTTCGTTTTGCGTTAGCGTTTTTGGCGGCAGCATGGCGGGCCATTCAAGACGCACATCATCTGCTTGGGTAATGCCACGCGCGGCCCAAAGCCGCGCAAGCAATGGGTGCAGGCCCGAGCCTGCCAGCCTTTGTGCCGCAGCATCGTTGCTGCGACGAATCGTTAGTTTTGGAGATTCCACCAGCCGGTCCAGTTTTGTTTACGTCCAGGTACAAGGTGTTGCCACCAACGCGGTGTGAAGTGGGCCAAACGCACAGCAGTGCGTTGGCCCGTGAGGGTAATCATTGGTTGTGCGGCGGTTGCCTCTGCACGCTTCAGGGCGACCTCGAGTTCGGCGTCTACGGCCGATAGCTGTGCAATCCACTGCGCCCAATCGCCCTCCAAGCAAGCCTCGGACAGCAGCCCGATCGTCGCGACCGTTTCTGAGGGGGCCTTGGGACGCCAGCCAAAGGCGCCGCCATACAACCAGAGTGAGTTAATTGGTGGCAGGCCACGTTGCTCGCGTTGCGCGTTGACGGGATGGGTATGCCAGAGCATTTGGATTTCGTTGAGCAGACGGCGCCAGGCCTTAAAACTGGCCTCTTGGGGCCACCAGTCGGCGAGCGACATTTGGGCTACAGCGTCTGGGCTCATCGATGGCGTTTGTGCACCATCGCCTGGCCAAATCCGCCAAAGAGTTGGCCCGAGCGCTAAGGCTGAAATCTCTGAGCCGGACCACAACGTACTGGCGGATTCAAAAAGGGCGTCCGCTTCGGGCTGCCCGATGTGTAGTGAGTGTGGCGCGAGCATGCGCGCACCCTCGCGTCCCACGACGACCGAACACAACTGCGCGACCCAAACTGGCTCGCGACCGGTGTGGATACCGGCTGCGAGTGGAGCAAGCCCAGCGCCTAGGTTGAGCGCGTCAGCCTCGTACCCAAGCCTGCGCAGTTGCAGGGCTTCTTGTGGGGTGCAGCCAGTCTGCTCAGGGGGCAAGTGGAGAATGTCGGCAGGACGCCGAGCCAGCACGTCAACTAAGTGCGGACAATGTCTTTGCAGCTCTAAAGCTAGGTCTGGCGCGACGGAGGTCGGTACAAGGCAGCCGGGGATGATGATTTCCATAGGTTGATTGTAGTGGGATGGCTAGCCTTGCGGGGGTTTGATGCCATAATGCCGGTGTGCTGAAACTACCTTACGAATTCTGGATTGGAGCCCGTTATGCGGGCTTAAGCAGCTCGCGCGGCCGAGGGGGTCGACGCGATCGCTTTGTCTCGTTTGTCGCGGCGAGTTCGATGGCAGGAATTGGTCTAGGCGTCGCTGCCTTGATCGTTGTGCTGTCGGTCATGAACGGGTTTCAGAAAGAAGTTAGAGACCGTATGTTATCGGTCCTGCCGCACGTTGAAATTTTCGTACCAGGCCCCGATCCCGTAACTGCGCTAGAAGGCTGGCAGACGCTTGTCGCGAGCGCCAAGCGCTCGCCTGCGGTGTTGGCTGGCGCGCCGTTTGTCGCCGCGCAGGGCATGCTGATGCGTGGCCAAAGCTTACGCGGTGTGCAAGTCCGGGGCATTGATCCTGTGGCTGAGAAAGATGTGTCGGATGCCGGCCGACAAATGGTCGATGGCCGCCTCACTGACCTCAAGCCTGGAGGCTTTGGAATCGTGCTGGGACAAGACTTGGCCGACATGTTGCAAGTCCGGGTCGGTCAAACCGTCATGATGCTTGCCCCTGCGGCAAACGTTAGTCCGGCGGGGTTCTCCCCGCGTATGCGTCAGTTCACGGTCGTGGGTACCTTCCGCTCTGGGCACTTTGAATACGACTCGTCGCTGGCGTTCGTTGATGCAACCGATGCAGCAAAAGTGTTTCGTGATGGCGCCTTGGCAGGTGTGCGTTTACGCGTCGACGACATGCACCGTGCGCCTGAGATCGCTCAGTCGCTGGTGCCGCTATTACCAAATTCGGTGATGGTGGCAGACTGGTCGCGCAACAACCGGACGTGGTTTGCAGCGGTGCAGACCGAAAAGCGCATGATGTTTTTGATTCTTGCTTTGATTGTTGCGGTGGCCGCGTTCAATTTATTGTCGTCCTTGGTCATGGCGGTCAAAGACAAACAGTCTGACATTGCAATTCTTAGAAGTTTTGGAGCTACGCCATCAGAGATTGCGCGTATTTTTCTGGTGCAAGGCGCCATGATTGGTGTGTTGGGTACCTTGACCGGAGTCGTCGGCGGCACCTTGATCGCCTTAAACGTGGATGTGCTCGTGCCAGGCATTGAACGGCTTTTAGGGGTTCAGTTCTTACCGCGTGAAATTTATTTCATCAGTGCGCTGCCCTCTGATGTGCGATTGAACGATGTCGTCACGATTGGCCTAACGTCTTTGGTGATGTCGCTCGTTGCGACCCTGTATCCCAGCTGGCGTGCCTCGCGTTTGCAACCCGCACAGGTATTACGCCATGACTGATGTCGCCTTACGCGCTGAGAATGTCTGCAAGCACTACGACGAAGGCGGTGCGCGGATAGACGTCTTGAACCACGTCAACCTTTCGATTGCACCCGGGGAAATGGTTGCGGTGGTGGGTGCTTCCGGTTCTGGAAAAAGCACGTTGCTACACATCTTGGGGTTACTCGATACACCGAGCTCTGGCACCATTGAAGTGGCCGGCCAGTCGAGCCATGGCTTGTCTGAAAGACAACGCAGTCGTTTGCGTAACCGCGGCCTAGGCTTTGTGTATCAGTTCCATCATTTGCTGGCAGAATTCACTGCGCTAGATAACGTCGCGATGCCTCGTATCGTGGGCCGACAAGACCGAGATGTTGCGCGTGCCGAAGCACAGATTTTTCTTGAGATGGTGGGGCTGAGCGAGCGGGTGTTGCATTATCCCGGCCAACTCTCCGGCGGAGAGCGTCAACGCGTTGCGCTTGCCCGCGCGTTGGTAAATCGTCCGGCCTGCGTCTTGGCCGATGAACCAACCGGCAACTTGGATCGACACACTGCACATCGGATGTTTGATTTGCTCAAGCAAGTCAATGCAGACTCGAAGACAGCATTTTTGATCGTCACGCATGACCCAGAGTTGGCGGCACTCGCTGATAGGCGTCTGTTGATGGATGCTGGGCGACTGGTTGATGCTACTTGACACCCACTGTCATCTCGATGCGTCGGAGTTTGCGCTAGACCGCGAGGCAGTCATCGCCCGCGCGCTCGCTGCAGGCGTTCAAGGCATCCTTATCCCTGCTGTAGATCCCTCTAATTTTGAGATTGTTCGTACGCTTGCCCACTCGATTCCTGGCGGTGCGTATGCCTTGGGTATTCATCCGATGTACGTTCAGCATGTTGATGATCAGGCCTTAGTGCAACTGCGTGATGCGTTGGAGGCTAGACGTGATGATCCCCGCTTAGTCGCGGTCGGCGAGATCGGTTTAGATTTTTTTGTGGCTGAAATTTCGCAAGGTGAAGAGCGCGCCAAACAAGAACGTTTTTATGTCGCACAGCTTAAGCTTGCGATCGAATTTGACTTGCCTGTGATCCTGCATGTCAGACGTTCGCAGGATGTGTTGCTGAAGTATCTTCGGCGTCACCCAGTGCGCGGCGGACTTGCGCATGCCTTCAATGGCAGCGTGCAACAAGCGCAACAGTTTATCGATGCAGGATTTGCACTTGGCTTTGGTGGAGCGATGACCTACGCGCGTGCGCTTCAGATTCGAAGACTCGCTTGTGCCTTACCTTTAGAGTCGATTGTGCTGGAGACGGACGCGCCGGATATTGCGCCGGCCTGGTTGACCGAGACACGCCGAAATGAACCGGCTGAGGTTAGGCGTATCGCGCATACGCTTGCCGAGTTGCGCGACATATCGTACGAGGAAGTGCTGACCAAGACCGCGCAAGCTGCCCGCCGTGCATGTCCGACGCTGGACCTTGCACTGCGGGCATAACGACTGAGCCAGGGCTCAGTCGACCTTCACGCCTGAGGCTTTCACCACAGCGCCCCAATCGGCGATTTCTTTGTCGACGGTTTTGATGAAATCGCTACGTGCATTGCCGACGACTTCGGAGCCGCTTTGATTCACCTTGGTTTTCATGTCCGCGGTGGACATGGCTTTGCGGACAGCCTGTTCGAGGTAGGCAATGCGATCGGCTGGTGTGCCTTTGGGGACAAACACGCCGTACCAGTCAGAGACGTTCATATCTTTGATGCCGAGGCTCTCCAGCGTTGGAGTACCTTTAAATACTCCCAACAGATTATCATTCGTCGCCGCCAGAACACGCAGTTTGCCTGATGAGACCAAACCTTCTACCGAAGATGGTGAGGTGACCAGCATCGCGATTTGTCCACCAAGAAGGTCTGTGGTTGCGGGACCCGCGCCTTTGTAGGGGATATGGGTGATCTTGATGTTCTCTTGTGTCGCGAGCCGTGCCGTGGTCAAGTGCGACAAGGTACCGTTACCGGGTGTGGCAAAGTTCACGACATCGGGACGCGCGCGCGCATCGGCGATGTAGTCCTTCATTGACTTGTAGGGGCTTTCCGCGCGCACGACGAACACCACTGGGGCGCTCGTCAATTGTGACAGGGGTTCAAAGTCCTTCTGGGGAACGAAGCCCGCATTAGGATAGAGCGCAGGATTCACGCCGATGATGCTGGTTTGCGAAGTTAAGATGGTGTAGCCATCAGGTTTCGCTTTCGCGACCGAGGTTGTGCCCAAGTTGCCGCCTGCGCCGCCACGGTTTTCGACTACGACTGGCTGCCCAACAATGCCTGCAAGTTCAGCCGCCAGTAGACGAGAAATCTTGTCATTTCCGCCGCCCGGTGGAAATGGCGACACGATAGTGATCGACTGCTTAGGAAAATCCGCTAGAGGTTGGAGTGCCTGGGCAGAGCTCTGTACCGAACCCAATAACGTGCTGGAAAGAAGTGTTGCCGTCACAGCCAGGCTCGTGACGCGTGATGAGAGTCGTAGATTCATGGGATATCCGTAGGTTGAAATGTTGTTGAACGACTTTGGCGCAACTGCTTTTATGACAAGGTTTCTAGTGCTTGCTTTAAGTCGGCGATCAGGTCTTCCGTGTCTTCAAGCCCGATATGAATGCGCACCACCGCGCCGCGCTGGTGCCAGTCCGTCAGGACACGGGTTCCCGCTAAATCGGTTGGGATCACCAAGCTTTCAAATCCACCCCACGACGCGCCAAGTCCAAACAACTCAAGCGCATCGATCACGCCCTCGGCTTGGTTTTGGGAATACTGTTTCTTGAGCTCAAACGAAATCAGCCCGTTCATGCCGTGACAATGTTTTTTCCAGAGTGCATGGCCTGGATCATTCGGCAACGCTGGACAAAAAACATGAGCAATTTCTGGACGGGTCTGCAACCACTGTGCAACACGCAGCGCGCTGGCCCCATGCGCCTGCAAACGTATCGGCATCGAACGTACGCCCCGTAGTGCCATGAAGGCATCGTCTGCCCCGACAGTTTGGCCAAAGCCGTAGGTGGCCTTTTGCAGGGCAGGCCAGGCGCGCTCGTTCGCAACGGAGGCACCCATCATCAAGTCTGAGTGTCCACCAATGTATTTCGTTACCGCTGTGATGGAGATGTCGGCCCCGAGCGCAAGGGGCTGGTACAGCCAACCGGAGCCCCAGGTATTGTCCGCGATCACCCAGAGGTTGTGCTTTTTTGCGATAGCACTGACAAGCGGTAAGTCCAGCATGTCGTAGGTGATGGTGCCCGGGCACTCTACATATAAGATCTTTGTATTGGGTTGAATGAGGGCTTCGATGCCGCTGCCATCTGGGGGATAAAACGTATGCGAAATCCCGAGGTCTGCGAGCTGGTGCTTGCAGAAATTGCGAACAGGTTCGTACGAGGCGTCGCTTAAAAGAATATGGTCGCCGGGTTTTAAGAACGCCAGGAGTGTGACGGCGATTGCCGCCTGGCCTGTTGGAAACAAGAACCCGCGATGGCCCGCTTCAAGTTCAACAACGGCATCTTCGAGCGCATAGGTCGAGTCGGTGCCACGCGCGCCATAAGACGGCAGGCGCTCGGTCTCTCGGCGTTTACGGGTATCGCGCCACGCCTCAACCGTATCAAACACATAGGTGCTCGCACGCGAAACAGGTGCATTGACCCAACCGCTGTGGTTTCGCCCTGTGCGCAACAGACGCGTGTTGCGGTTCTTTGAGTCCGACATGTTTAAACATCCCTTGGTAGAAGATGTCTAAACCTTATCACGAAGAGGGTTGTTGCGGATGCCGTGCCTGTCAAAGCAAGGCATCCGCGGTATCGGGATTAACCCGATTGGTTATTGCCATGGCCGTGTGGGCCAGAGCGAGGCGCTGGGAGCGTGATGCCTTTTTCTTTCGCGCGTTTTTCCATTTCCGCACGGTTAGCCGCCATTAGCTGTTGACGTTCCTCTGGCGACTTGGCGGCGCGCATCTTGTCCTTCATTGCCTGCCGCTCTTGCTCGGTCATGAGTTCTCGCACGGCTGCGTGACGGTCGCTGCGACAAGCTTTGACCTGTTTGCCACCTTCGCCTTGCATGCCTTGTCCCATCCCCTGATGCATGCCATGGCCTTTTCCACCGTGGCCTTGGCACTGAGGTTGTGAGGCTGCTGGGGTCTGGGGGTTAGACGGAGTGGGGCTAGTCTGTGCGTGCGCGGTCACCATCACCAGGCCAAAACCAACGGTGGCCATCAGGCGAGCTGCGAATTTACGTGGTGTGTTCATGTCGTATTCCTATTGAAGTTAAAAAGTGTCTCAGCGAGTGCTGTGCTGCGGACAAGACGTATTCAATCAGGGTTGGTGCCTTTTTTTATGTCAAACAAGCCGCCTTTTGTAACGTCTGGTCCAAATAAAGCGTTTTGACACATTGCAATACAATTTTCTGGAAAAGATGCTGGTCAGAGTGGAGCTTGAAAGGCATGATGGCACGATGGATCACATACTTGTCGTAGATGATGACCGGGATATCCGGGAGTTACTGAGCGAATATCTGCAGAAGCAGGGCTATCGCATATCGGTCGCCGGGGATGGCCGCGCGATGCGTGCGGCGATTGCAGTCGCCATGCCGGATTTGATTGTGCTGGATTTGATGCTGCCAGGCGAGGATGGTTTGACGCTCTGCCGGGAGCTACGCAGCCAGTCGGATGTGCCGGTGTTGATGCTCACGGCACGTAGCGAAGAAATTGATCGGATCGTTGGCCTGGAGATGGGAGCAGACGACTATCTCGCTAAACCGTTCAATCCGCGTGAACTTGTCGCCCGAATCAAAAGTATTTTACGTCGTGCACGTGCTTTACCGCTAAATCTTAGGCCCGATGAAGCGCGACTCATCCATTTTTCTGGGTGGACACTTGAAATTGCGACCCGCGATTTAATGGCGCCAGACCGTTCACGCGTCGCATTGAGTGGTACTGAATTCAGGCTGCTGCGTATTTTTCTTGATCATCCGAATCGCGTACTCACACGCGATCAGCTGATTGACCTCACGCAGTCGCGTGAAGCAGATCCCTATGATCGGAGCATCGATCTGCAAGTGAGCCGTGTGCGGCGACGATTGCAGGATAACCCCAAGGAGCCCGCGCTGATAAAAACTGCCCGTGGGCAAGGCTATGTCTTGGCATCCGAGGTCGAGGTAGAACACTGATGCGTTGGCTACCCAGATCCCTGTCAAGCCGTTTAGTTATCGTGTTTGTCGGCGGCCTAATTCTTGCGCAGGTGGTGAGCCTGAGCATCCTCTTGCACGACCGTGGCGAATTTCTCGCGCGGGCAAGTGGGATGCAGTCCATTATGCGAGTCATTGATATTGCACAACTGCTGGATTCGAGTGACGCTGCTGAGCGTGAGCGTATCGTTCGGGTGCTCAGATCCCCGCAGCTTAGAATCGGTCTACATGGCAACGCTCCGCAGCTAAAACAGCTCGCCCAAGAGCCGAGTCCCCAGGAGTCAGTATTCCTATCGATGCTACGACACAAGCTGGGTCGAGACAGAGAGATCTGGGTAGATATTCGCTCACGTCCACTTGAACAAGCCCGCCCGTCTGGATTGGGCTATGAGCACAGTGAGCGTAGAGTGCGCAATGAGATCCGCGGCGGGGGGCCTCCTGCGCTTGTGGCGCATGTGCGCTTGTTGGATGGAGTGTGGTTAAGCATTGATTCGACGCTTGAACCGCAAACCATGTCTTGGCCACTTCGGGCGGTCGTCAGCGCCCTTGTATTGCTGTTAGCGGTGATCGGGCTTGCGTGGTTTGGTGTGCGCTGGGTGACGCGTCCGCTCAAGAACTTTGCGCAGGCAGCAGAACGTCTCGGAGAAAATATTGACCGCGCCCCGCTCGCCGAGACCGGCCCCACCGAGGTGGCGAGCGCAGCGCGCGCGCTCAACGAGATGCAGGCGCGTTTGTCAAAGTACCTAAGCGATCGCACACGCATTTTGACGGCAATGTCGCATGATTTAAAAACACCCATCACACGCATGCGGTTGCGCGCGGAATTACTTGAGCATGAAGTGACGCAAGCGAAATTTAAACAGGACCTCGCTGAGCTTGAGTCTATGGTGAGTGGTACGTTGGATTACATGCGTGGCGTGCAAGAGGGCGAGCCTCTGAGTTACGTCGACGTCAATGCCTTGTTGCATGGGCTTGCGGCGGATTGCCAAGAGCTGGGGCAGGTTGTCACAATTGACGGGTATGCCAATAGTGAATTCTTGGGTCGTGCGCAATCCCTAAAACGTTGCTTGGCGAATGTCATTGAGAACGGCATTAAATACGGTCAGACGGCGCATGTCCGCATCACCGATTCCGCACATGTACTGCAGATCGTAGTGGAGGATGAGGGCGTAGGTGTTCCGGCGACGGAGCTGCCCAACTTGTTTGAGCCGTTCTACAGAGTCGAGGCGTCACGTAATCGCGATACTGGCGGAACTGGATTGGGCTTGAGCATCGCACGCAGCATCGCTGTGTTGCATTGTGGCAGCTTAACGGCTGAAAACACTGAACACAGAGGCTTGCGGCTGACTTTAAGCTTGCCTCGGACCGAAGGCTAAAGATACCCGGACTGATCTGTCCACCGCGGATTGAATTCTTCCTTGAGTGCTAGCACCATGCTGTGCTTTGTGCGTTGTGTCTATGGGAAGAATTCTCGGGTTGCTGTGTGTTGCCGTGGCATCTTATATGTTGAGTTTGCCGGTTTTGCCGAACTTGATATTAGCCATTCGCTTGCTTTGCGTATTAGCCGTTGTGGTGATTGCATGTTGGGCCCTGCGAGTTGTCTATCCACTGCGCGCTCTCACCATTCTCAGCCTTTCAACGTGGTTCCGTTTGGCAGAGCGCGCAGTGTTTGTCGCTCTGCTTGCGGCCGCCATGATGACTTGGGTCGTGTGGCGCGCCGAACTACGGTTGCAGGATCAGCTAGATCCCAGACTTGAGGACGTCGTAACCCGTACTGTGTTTCGGATTGAATCGATGGTCCGAGATCAATCTGATAGTGTGCGCTTTGCTGCACGTGTTCTCGATCCGATGGCTCCGGGGGTGCCGCGCGATATTGAAGTTGCCTGGCGCGTTGCGCCTGACGGGGCCAAACAGGATTTGGTCCCAGGCCAGGTGTGGCGTGCTGCGCTGATTCTGCGATCGCCGAGGGGACTGTCTAATCCCCATGGGTTTGATTACGAAGGACATGCATTCGCCCGAAACGTGCGAGCGATCGGGCGTGTGCGTGGACTACCAGTCTTGCAGCGTTATGAGTCGTGGGCTGGTGTGTCTGTCGTCGTGGGGCGCGTGCGGCAAGCCGTGCGGACACGCATGCGCAAGCACGTGGGAAACAAACTATATGGAGCGGTCCTCATCGCGCTGGCGATTGGCGATCAGGATAGTGTTCAGGCTGAACATTGGCGCGTGTTTAATTTGACGGGCATTACGCACTTAGTATCGATATCGGGCTCACACGTCACGATGATTGCTGCCATGGGGGGTGCGCTGATGCTGCTGCTGGGGCGGCGTCTAAGGTTCAACGGGCGGGCACTCTGCGAGTGGATGCCCGCGCGGGTGATGGCTGTCAGTGCCTCCGTAGCTGTCGCGCTTGGCTATTGTTTGTTGGCGGGCTGGGGTGTACCAGCCCAGCGTACTTTCTTTATGCTGTTGATCGTTTGCGCGGCGTTGATGCTCAGGCTTGCAGCATCTATGTCTGGCGTCCTGTGTTTTGCAGCGACTGTTCTGGTGGTGTTGGATCCTTGGGCGCCACTTTCGACCGGTTTTTGGTTGTCATTCGGGGCGGTTGCTGTGCTGTTTAGTGCCGCGCAACAGGTCATTAAAGAGGAGCGGCCAGCAAACGTTTGGACGCGGGTTTGGGTTTCATTCAGGGAGGCGTCGCGGCTGCAATGGTTGATTACAGTCGCCATGACACCGGCGCTGGCTTTTCTGTTTCAGCAAGTGTCGCTGACTTCGCCCTTTGCGAACGCGTTGGCCATTCCAGTGGTCACCTTTATCGTGACACCACTGGCACTGCTGGTCGGACTGTTCTCCGTCTGGCCACTCTTAGATGCTGTCACTTCTGGGCTGGCTTGGTGTGCGCATGCTGCGCTACATGCGGTGCTCATCCCTGTGACTTGGCTCGCGCAAGGGCGCTGGTCTGCCTTGGATGTTGCTGCGATGCCTGTGGGATGGCTGCTGATTGCGCTACTGGGGACGGCTTGGGCCTTGCTGCCAATTGGTGTGCCGGTTCGCTGGACCGGTTGGTGTTTGATGTTGCCAGCACTAGCGTGGCAGCCCACGCGACCGGCTGTGGGGGAATGGACGATCACTGCGCTGGATGTGGGGCAGGGAGCAGCACTTTTGGTGCGTACTGCCACGCGTAACCTGCTGTTTGATACAGGTCCGCCGATGGGTCAAACCGATGCAGGACAGCGCGTCGTGATTCCGACATTGCGCGCACTTGGTGTGCGTAAACTGGATGCTCTCGTGCTTTCGCATGCGGACTCCGATCACACCGGTGGACTGGGTTCTGTCATGACGCATTTCGAGGTCCCACATCCGTATGCCTCGTTCGATTTATCTACACGTCTGCAGCAGCCGGGGCTTCGTTGTCTTGCCGGTGACACGTGGCATTGGGATGGGGTGACCTTTACTTTCTTGCATCCACAAAAAAGTAGTCTGACACTTTTGGATAGTTCTAGACAAAAGACACGCAAGTCGAAATTAAGTACGAACGCGCAGAGCTGCGTGTTAAAAATCGCCGGCAAATATCATGCAGCCTTGCTCCCCGGAGACTTGCCCGCACCCCAAGAGCGTGCACTCGTGAAGACCTATGGTGATGCGCTTAGTGCGGAGATTGTGGTCGCTCCCCATCACGGCTCGGCGACCTCGTCGAGCGCTGAGTTTGTGCAGGCGACGCGCGCCCGACATGTCGTTGCGTTAGTGGGGTATCGCAACCGGTTTCAGCACCCTGACGCGACGGTGCAGAGGCGGTGGCGGCAAGCCGGTGCTATCTTTTGGCGTTCTGATAAGCACGGCGCAGTTACCGTCTATTCGCACCGCGCTAAGTTGGTTGTCCGGACCCAACGTGAAGTGCAACGCCGCTACTGGCACCCTAAGCACTAAGGAGTGACCCCTAAAATCACGGTTTCTGGTCTGATTTGTATGACACCTAGCGGTTGGACTCAGCTAAACTCAGGCTATCAATAAGAAGCAATATCCAACAACGGAGATATGTCATGCGTTTTGTAAAACTGCTCGGTGCTGCAAGTTTGATCAGTATGTCGATGATTGGCTCGGGACATGCGCAGGTGTTTTCTGACAAGCCTATTCAATACATCATTCCCTTTCCTCCTGGTGGAGAGTCTGATGTGGTTGCACGTCTGCAGTCGGATATTTCGGCTAAGAATTTTAAACAACCGATGGTTGTCATTAACCGTGCCGGCGCAGGTGGCGCCTTGGTCTGGAGTCAAATGAACACCTATCCCGCTGACGGCACGAACATCGTGGGCGTGAATATTCCGCACATCATGTTGCAGCCGTTGCAAGAGGGCACGCAGTACAAAACACAAGATATCAATGCAGTGTATTACTACCATTTCACGCCTGACGCGTTGATGGTGTCAGCGGATAGCCCATACAAGACTGCCCAAGAGTTCATCGCAGCTGCCAAGAAGAATCCGGGCAAGATGACGCTCGCAGGTTCCGCCCAATATTCGGCCAACCATATGGCGACCGAGCGTTTGAATAAGCTCGCCGGTGTCAAGGTTGAGTATGTTCCCTTCAAGGGCACAGGGGATCTAATTTCCTCGCTAATCGGTATGCATGTCGATGGCGCAATGGGTTATCTGCCGTTGGCTATTCAGCAAAAAGCACGTGTGCGGACGTTGGCAATTGCGACCGAGACGCGTCATCCCGCCTTGCCAGACGTGCCCACTTTCAAAGAGTTAGGCTTGAACTGGGTTGACGGTGCTTATCGTGGCATTGGCATGCCTAAGAGCACGCCCATCGATATCCAGAAAAAAATGTCTGATTACATGGCACAACTGAACGCGGATGCGGCCACCAAGAAGCGTTTGGAAGAGGGTGGCTTTGTGCTCGTTGATATTCCTCTTGAGAAAATCCCTGCTTTCATGAAAGAGAAAGAGCCTCTCGTCATGGAAGATGCTCGTAACGCCGGTATGTTGAAGAAGTAAATGACGGATCACTCACCTCGTCTTGAAGCGATCTCTTGTGTGAGCCCAGCGGGCACGCACAGGATGGCGTATTGGGAATGGGGTGATCCGCATAACGATAATGTGGTGTTGTGCGTACATGGGTTGACGCGCACGGGACGAGATTTTGATGTGCTTGCTCAGGCGCTATCTCAACGCTATCGTGTTGTGTGTCCGGATGTCGTCGGTAGAGGGCTGTCTGATCGACTCAGCCAGCCAATGTTTTATGCGGTGCCGCAATACACCAGCGACATGGTGACCTTGATTGGCAGGCTGCAGCCAGCGCGACTTTCTTGGGTGGGTACCTCGATGGGCGGCTTAATTGGCTTGGCCTATGCGGGTTTGCTCGCTGCGGCGGCCAGCCAGGCGCCAAAGCCTTTACCCGCTCGCGTAGCCAAGCCGTTACCGTTGACTGGAATGCGTTTAGATCGTCTTGTCTTGAATGACGTGGGCCCGCATATTGAGCCCGCTTCTCTTGCACGCATTGGGCAGTACGTGGGCGAAGCGGTCAGTTTTGATTCGTTCGAGCAGGCGGTTCAATATGTTCAGCAGACGGCGGCTTCGTTTGGGCCGCACGCCCCAGAGCAGTGGGCGGCGCTGACGCGTCACACCTATATTGAACAAGACGGTAAATGGATCAAGCATTACGACCTAGCACTTTCTGAGCCCTTCAAGACAATGACGCCTGAAGCTGCCGCGCAAGGAGAGGCCTACTTGTGGTCTGCTTTCGACTCACTACGTTGCCCGACGCTTGTTGTGCGCGGTAATGATTCGGATTTATTGTCTGAGCACACGCTGTCGCAAATGCTGAGCCGTAATAAAAACGCACAGGCTGTTCGGATGATTGGAGTGGGTCACGCGCCAACGCTTATGGCGACTGATCAAGTTCGTTGTATCGTAAATTTTTTGAACTCTCCTTAGTTTTGGATATCTAGGTTGTATGTCTAAACAAACGACGTCATTTTGTGCTGATTTGCATTGTCATTCGACCGTGTCGGATGGCTTGCTTGCGCCTGATGTTGTCGCGCGTCGGGCGAAAGAGCGCGGAGTGACCTTATGGTCCTTGACAGACCACGACGAGCTTGCCGGTCAAGTGCTTGCGAGGCAAACTGCGCAGGAAGTCGGATTAGATTATCTCAGTGGTGTTGAGATCTCGGTAACGTGGGCAGGTAAGACCGTCCATATCGTTGGTTTGGGTATTGATCCAGAAAACGCCTCGCTGACCGAGGGTCTGCGCATCACACGCAGTGGTCGTTCTGACCGTGCTCGCCGTATCGGCGAGCGTTTAGCGGAGTTGGGTATGCCGGGCGCGTTCGAGGGTGCCTCCAAATTGGCAGGTAACCCAGAGCTCATCAGTCGGACACATTTCGGGCGTTACTTGCATCAGGCGAAGTTTTGTCCAACCGTTCAAACTGCATTTGATCGTTACTTGCATGACGGCGGTCCTGCACATGAGCCGATGCGTTGGGCAGCCCTAGACCAAGCGATTTCTTGGATTAAGGATGCCGGTGGCGCAGCAGTGATTGCACACCCAGGTCGTTATGAATTTTCACAAACGCAATTCGATGCGTTTTTTGCGGCATTTAAGGAATTAGGTGGCCAGGGTATCGAGGTCATTACGGGTAGTCACCATCCAGGTCAATATCAAACCTATGCAGGTGTGGCAAGGGCTTATGGGTTTTTAGCGTCTTGTGGCTCAGACTTCCACGGTCCCGGCGAGGGGCGCTACGATTTGGGTAGTTTGCCGCCCTTGCCGAGCGACTTGAAGCCGGTTTGGGATGCCTTGGTTTAAAACCTTATGAATAAAGCATTTGTAAAAGAACAAGAGGGAGATCAAGACGAGGATCTTCCTGAAGCGCTGGCTCTGCCAAAGGGCACAAAAAACTATCTGACGCCTCAAGGCTACGCGGCCTTGCGTGAAGAGTTAGCCACGCTCATGAATGACGAACGGCCTGCGATGGTGCAGATCGTTTCCTGGGCTGCCTCTAATGGCGATCGCTCTGAGAACGGTGATTACCTCTACGGCAAAAAGCGTCTGCGTGAAATCGATCGTCGTATGCGATTTTTGACTAAGCGTCTGGAACTTGCTGAGGTCGTAGACCCTGCTGCACAGACCAATCGTGATCAGGTGTTTTTTGGCGCAACTGTGCACTACGTGAATCAGGATGGTGAGGAACACCACGTCACGATCGTCGGTGTAGATGAAGCGGAGCCTTTACAGGGCAAAATCAGCTGGGTCTCTCCGGTGGCACGTGCGCTTACAAAAAGTCGGGTTGGTGATGTCGTGACCTTGCGCACACCAGGTGGTATCGAAGAGCTCGATATTCTAGAAATTAAATACCCGGGTTAGCGAGCGAGGCGGCGTAGCCTTCGCGGCTATCTGGCCAGCGGAGTTTAAATCCTGTTGATAGCAGACGCTTGTTACTAAGCCGCTTGCTGCCGACCATTGCAGGTGCCGGTCCCACTGGCGGACACGGGCCTCCTACAATTTTTGCTAAAGCTTCATAAAGCGTGCGCATAGGCAGAGGCGTGCTATCCGTCACAAGGTAGGTTGAGTCCGGCTGACTAATCGACAGCAAGTGGGCGACCGCTGCGGCGGCATCTTCGACATGAATGCGATTAGCCCAATGTTCTTCTCCCTGCGGGGCTGAGGCTTGCCCCAGGCGCAGGCGATCAAGCAAGAAGTTACGCCCGGGTCCGTAGATGCCAGATAAGCGCAAACTGAGCGTTTCAACGTGCTGGACTACCCCAAATTCTTGCAACCATTGCTCGGCGGCACAGAGTGTTTTGCCATTGAAGTGTATTGGTGCGGTGGGTGTGGTCTCGTCCACCCATTGATTACCGTGATCACTGTACACGGCCGTGGAGGAGATAAACACAATTCGTTTAAGCGTTGGCGAAGTGCAAGCCCGGACGACGTGCTGTAACCCATGCAGGTAGACTGCCTCGTAGTCTGCGGGCGTGCGTGCGTTTGGTGCCGCAGCGAACACAATATGTGTGAAGTCGTGCGGCAACTGTGTCAACGTGTTGTCCTGGGTTAGATCGCCCCATATCCATTCGAAGTTTGGTGGTATTTCTAGCGTGGCATCTGGTGTGCGGCGTAGACCGTAGACGGCCGTTGTCGCGAGCGCTCCCAAACAATGCGCAAGTCGTATGCCCAGATCACCACAACCGGCGATGAGTATCTTGGCGTTGTTTAAAGGCTCGCCGTTTGTAATGCTCATCCTTGTTGTACCTCGATCGTTGGCACAAAGAAACGCTCTTGCAGTTCCACAAGTCCGATTCGCTCGAGTACAGCCTGCAAGCGTGCGGCGGCAACGGGCTTTGGTGGGCCTTTGCGTTCGGCGATGATGAGCTCGTTCTTCATGGAGTGCTCCCATCCCACTAGTTCGGTCACCGTGACTTGGTAGCCATGGGCTTCGAGTTGTAAACAGCGCAGAGAGTTGGTGACTTGGCTGCCGAATTCTCTGGTGTGCAAGGGATGGCGCCAGATTTCAGTTAGGGGGTCTTTTAACTGGGTGGACTTGTTTTTGCGCAAAACGCTGGCCACCTCCGCCTGGCAACAGGGTACGAGCACCATGTACCGGGCTTTTTTTGCGAGGCCAAAGCGGATGGCGTCATCGGTTGCGGTATTGCATGCATGCAGTGCAGTGACCATATCGATATGCTCACTGATCTCGTCCGACGCAATCGCTTGGGCGACCGTCTGATTCAGAAAACGCATTTGGGTGAAGCTGAGCTTGTTTGCAAGCTCTTTGGCGTGTGCGACCAACTCAGGCCGGCTTTCAATGCTCAGCATGGTCGCGTGCGGTGCGTGGTGACGTAGATACAAGTCCACCAGAATAAAGCCTAAATAAGACTTGCCCGCGCCGTGATCAACAACGCTGAAATCAGCTCGCTCACTTAGCAGCTCCTTCAGTAAGGGCTCGATGAACTGATGCAGGTGGTACACCTGTTTAAGCTTGCGCCGACTATCTTGATTGAGCTTGCCGTCGCGCGTCAGGATGTGCAACGCTTTGAGCAGCTCAGGGGATTGTTCGGGGCGGATATCAGGTTCAGTCATTGTGACGCGGGAGGTTGCTTCATGGGTTCCTCAAGCTTACCTCAAACCGGTTGTTGGACAGAGGCCGCTTTGGGCATCAATCACCCCGCAAATGCTCGGTACAATGTCTCTATTCTGAATAAAGCGGTAGAGACGATGTCTGACGTCATTGCGCTAATTTTCGATTTTGACGATACGCTTGCCCCAGATAGCACCTCGGGCTTTCTGGAGAGCATGGGCGTTGATACCCAGCAATTCTGGTCTGGGCGCGTTGATCCGCTGCTCGCACAAGACTGGGATCCGGTCCCCGCGTATTTGCATGAGATGATCGCGCTGTCGCAGCGCGGTGATCACGGCTTAATCACACAAGAGCGTCTGCAGGCATGGGGACGTACATTGCCCTTGCATACAGGTGTCACAACGTTGTTTTCTCGACTTCGCGAGCAAGTGCGTCGCGCTCATCCGCAAGTGCAGCTCGAGTTCTATCTGATCTCGAGTGGCATCGGTGATGTTGTACGGCATACCCAAATTGCCTCGGAGTTCAATGCGATCTGGGCTTCAGAATTTATCTACGACGAACAAGGCGGTATTGCTTTTCCGCGACGGATCGTTAGCTTCACAGACAAGACGCGGTACTTATTCCATATCCAAAAGGGGATCGTCGGTCCTGCCTATGTCGGTAAGCCATTTGAGGTGAACCGCAAGGTGCCAGAGGACCGTCTGCGTGTGCCGTTTGATCAAATGGTCTTCGTGGGTGACGGTTACACCGACATCCCGTGCTTTTCCTTGATTCGCAGCTCCGGCGGTTTCGCCTTTGGGGTCTGGGATCCGAAGCATCGCGATAAACGCAGCCGCGCCTGGGGCTTTATCGAAGATGGGCGCGTCTCGAACCTTAATCAGGCTCGCTACGATGATGACGCCGAACTCTACCAGTGGCTCGAAGAGGCTTTGACGAGTCTCGCGGGCCGAATCGCCCTGAAATCCCGTGTCTACCGCGGATGAGTCCATGATGCGGCTTGCCTTAGCGCAAGCCGTACAGGCAAAGGAACTCGGCGAAGTCCCTGTGGGCGCCGTTTTGTTGGGTGCTGACGGACAACTTCTTGCATCAGGGTTTAACCGCACGATCGTGGATCATGATCCGACTGCCCATGCCGAAATCGTTGCGCTTCGGGCGGCGGCACGTGCCGCACAAAACTACCGCCTGCCTGGCGCGACGCTGTATGTCACGCTTGAGCCCTGTGCGATGTGTCTGGGCGCGATGTTGCACGCACGAGTAGGGCGGATCGTTTTCGCTGCGACTGACCCTAAGACGGGTGCCTGCGGCGGTGTAGTGAATCTGCTCGAACATGCGACCTTGAATCACCAGACGACTGCAGTGGCTGGGGTGTTGGCCGACGAATGCGGCCAATACTTACGAGACTTTTTTAGAGATAGACGGGGTAAGCCTAAGCTGGTCGACTCCCCGGAAGCAACCTGAGAACCGAGACAACATGACCAAGAAAGAATCAGCGGTAGATACGCGGGCGCGAGGCATCTATGTCGTGTCACCGTCGAGTGCGGTTGCCGACGCAAAGGTCTTGGCGCGTGGTGTAAAACGTCTTGAGAAAATGGGTTTTAAAGTCGCACTAGATCGCGAGACGCTCTCACGCGAGCAACGCTTTGCCGGAACGGATCAAGCGCGCCTTGCTGGGCTGCATCGTGCTGCCAAACAAAGCTTGCCGATTGTGATGGCCTCGCGCGGTGGCTATGGTGTTACGCGCTTACTGCCGCATATCGATTGGCCTTTGTTGGCCAAGACCAATAAGCGCTTTGTTGGGCAGAGTGATTTCACAGCCTTTAATTTGGCGTTACTCGCCAAGACTGGGTTGGTGAGTTATGCAGGCCCGACGGTTTGCTATGACTTTGGTGCAACAAAGCCGGAAATATTGACGACCGAGATTTTTGGCGAAGTCATGCGCGGTGAACTCGAGATTCTTAGCTTCGAGTCTGAAGATGCGGATCCAGTCGATTGTCGTGGTGTGTTGTGGGGTGGGAACCTTGCGATGGTCACAGCGCTTATTGGCACACCTTTTATGCCCAAAATTCAAAAAGGCATTTTGTTCATAGAAGATGTGGGCGAGCATCCTTACCGTATTGAACGCATGCTGCTTCAACTTGCTCAAGCTGGGATTTTGGCGAAACAAAAGGCCTTGATACTCGGTGGCTTTACCGATTACAGGTTGGCTGAGCATGATCGTGGGTACGATTTACAGGCTGCGATTCGCTTTATCAAGCAATCTGTTGGGATCCCTGTCATTACGGGCTTGCCGTTTGGGCATACCCCCATGAAAGCCACATTGCCCATCGGCGCTAAAGTTGGTGTCGCGACGGAGGATGGGCTTGCACATATCGTATTCGAGGAACACCGCGACGAGTAATCGGTCGCGGTTGGTTCCTGCGGTTAACGAGCGTTGCTTATTTTTTTGCGCGTGATGCTAAGTAGTCTTGTGTCTCTTTGATGACAACCCCGGATAACATAACGATACCGATTAGGTTCGGGAACGCCATCAGGCCGTTAAAGACATCTGATACTGCCCAGACAAGATCAAGCGATACGACGGTGCCAATCATCACAAAGCTCGTATAGATCCAGCGATAGGGTGTGACGAAGCGTTTTCCTAGTGCGTACTGCGTGCACTTTTCGCCGTAGTAGCTCCAACCCAAGATTGTTGAATAGGCAAAGAACAATAGACCGATTGTGACGATCCACCCGCCTGGTCCTGGCAACATGTTATCGAACGATAGGGAGGTGAGGGCGGCACCCGTGGTCCCGGATTGGTATTCGCCGGCCATCACCAGCACAATTCCCGTGATCGAGCACACTATGATCGTGTCGATGAAGGTTCCCGTCATTGATACCAGTGCCTGCTTAACGGGTTGATCCGTTTTAGCTGCTGCGGCCGCTATTGGGGCTGTACCCAAACCCGCTTCGTTAGAAAACACACCGCGTGCTACACCGTAACGAATGACTGTGCCAATTGCACCGCCCGCTGCAGCTTGTCCAGTAAACGCGTCTTGGAAGATGATTGCGAGCGCCGGAAGCAGCGCCTCGAGATTCGTCAAAATGACAGCTAAGCCTCCAAGTAAGTAGGTGGCAGCCATAAACGGGACGATTACAGCGGTGACGCGCGCGATGCTTTTGATGCCGCCTAGGATCACAAGCGCGGTGATTGACGTCAGAATCACGCCCGTCAGCCACCCTGGCATACCGAAGCTCGCCTGCGCAGATTGAGCCAGGGAGTTGGATTGCACGGAGGCGCCGGTACCAAGGGCAGCAATCATCCCGAAAACGGCAAAGCAGACGGCGAGCCATTTCATTTTTATACCATTGGCGATGTAATACATCGGTCCGCCCGACATCGTACCGTCAGTCTCTTTAACGCGATATTTGACGGCTAGCAGCCCCTCTGCATATTTGGTAGCCATGCCAAAAAAGGCGCTGAGCCACATCCAAAATAGGGCACCCGGCCCGCCTAGAACGATTGCAGTGGCGACGCCTGCAATGTTGCCGGTGCCGATCGTCGCGGCTAACGCCGTCATCAGCGATTGGAATTGCGAGATATCGCCGGGCATCTCAGGGTGTTTCTTAGGCGAAAATGCCATGCGTAGTGCTTCGGGGAGTAGACGGATCTGCAGCGCCCCCAAGCGAACGGTGAGGTAGAAGCCTGTGCCAACCAATAGGATAAGTAAGACCGGGCCCCAAACGTAGCCCCCTAAGGTGTGAAATAAAATAGTCAATGATTCCAAGTGTTTCTCCTCGTATTGTGTGATCAAGACATGCCCTGAAGCTGTCCCGTCGCATGATAGGCAGGCGAGGGCGAAAATTGGCCGATTTATCCGGCTTGTTACACTGAAAACATATCTATCAAGATGTAACCGAATTATTTACATAAGCAGCCCACCGTGATAACAGCATCAAACCTTGCAATACAGTTTGGACCCAAGCCACTTTTTGAAAACGTCAACGTTAAATTTGGCGAGGGCAACCGTTATGGCCTGATCGGCGCAAACGGGTCAGGCAAGTCAACATTGATGAAAATTATTGGCGGGGATCTCGATTCCACCGTCGGTAATGTGCATCTTGAGCCAGGCCTTCGCCTCGGTAAATTGCGTCAGGATCAATTTGCCTTTGAAGATCAACGGGTATTGGACGTGGTGTTGATGGGGCATACCGAGATGTGGGAGGCCATGACGCAGCGGGACGCGATCTACGCGAATGCTGAGTCGAGTGATGAAGATTACATGCGTGCAGCCGATCTCGAAGCAAAGTTTGCTGAATACGATGGCTACACGGCAGAGGCCCGTGCAGGGGAATTGCTGCTTGGCCTGGAGTTTCCCGTTGAACAGCATCAGTTGCCCATGCGTGAGATTGCGCCAGGCTGGAAGCTTCGCGTATTACTCGCGCAAGCACTTTTTTCTAACCCAGATGTTTTGTTGCTTGATGAACCAACTAACAACCTCGACATCAATACCATTCGCTGGTTAGAAGACGTGCTCAACGGTTATCAGAGCACCATGATTATCATCAGCCACGATCGACATTTCTTGAATCAGGTTTGTACCCACATGGCCGATCTCGATTTTGGCGAGCTGCGGGTCTATCCAGGTAATTACGATGATTACATGTTGGCTTCGACGCAGGCGCGGGAGCGTGTTTCAAGTGCAAACGCGAAAGCGAAAGAACGTGTGACCGAGCTACAAGACTTTGTGCGGCGCTTTTCAGCCAACAAGTCGAAGGCACGTCAGGCTACCTCACGTCTGAAGCAGATTGACCGTCTGAAGTCTTCGCAGATTGAGGTCAAACCGTCCTCGCGTCAAAACCCGTTTATTCGTTTTGAGCAACTCAAGATTTTGCATCGCCAAGCCGTGACCTTGGAACATGTAGCCAAAGCGTTTGATGCTCCTGTCATCAAGCCTTTTTCTGCCATGGTCGAGGCCGGTGAGAAAATTGCAATTATTGGTGCGAACGGCGTCGGTAAGACGACACTGTTGCGTATGCTTGCTCTTGATCTTGCGCCGGACAAAGGTACAGTTAAATGGTCGGAGAATGCGGATATCGGTTACATGGCACAAGACGTGTCCGAGTTATTTACCGATAAAGATAGCAACCTGTTTGAATGGATGACGCATTATCGCCAGCCAGGTGATGACGATCAGTCCATTCGCTCGGTCTTGGGACGCTTGCTGTTTTCAGCAGATGATTTGCCCAAAGCCCCATACGTGCTTTCTGGTGGCGAGAAAAACCGTATGACCTTTGGTCGCCTAATGCTCAAGCGGCATAACGTCATGCTGCTTGACGAGCCCACTAACCACCTGGATATGGAATCGATTGAGTCTTTGCAGCTCGCGCTAGATAAGTACAAAGGCACGTTAATGTTTGTGTCGCATGATCGCGAGTTTGTCTCTGCATTGGCGACACGGGTTTGGGAAATTCAGTCCAATGGTGAAGTAACGGATTACCGTGGTCCTTACGAAGAGTATCTCGCCTCCAAAGGTGTTGATCACTAATAGTCGGGCAGCGTTGACGCAATGATTATTCTTGGGTTTGAAAGTTCGTGTGATGAAACAGGTGTCGCGCTTGTGTGCACCGAGCGTGGTCTGCTGTCTCATGCACTACACACTCAGGTTGCGATGCATGCGGCGTATGGTGGCGTCGTGCCAGAGCTTGCGTCTCGAGATCATGTCCGCCGTGTGGTTCCTCTCACGCGGACTGTGCTTGATCAGGCGGGTCTAGCACTGTCTGATGTCCAAGCGGTCGCGTATACGGCTGGACCAGGGCTTGCTGGCGCCTTGTTAGTTGGGGCCAGTGTTGCGCAGTCGATTGCCTGGTCGCTCAATTTGCCGGCTATTCCAATCCATCACCTTGAGGGACACTTGCTGTCACCTCGCATGGCAGATCCGTGTCCCGAGTTTCCGTTCGTGGCGTTGCTTGTGTCTGGCGGTCATACCCAGTTAATGCGGGTCGATGATGTCGGTGCCTACACCTTGCTCGGCGAGACTCTGGATGACGCAGCGGGTGAGGCCTTTGATAAAACGGCCAAGCTGCTTGGCTTAGGCTACCCCGGGGGGCCGGCATTGGCGCGACTCGCAGAGCAAGGCGACCCTGAACGTATTGCTTTGCCTCGTCCCATGTTGCACAGCCACAATCTGGATTTCAGTTTTAGTGGACTTAAGACTGCGGTGCTGACGCGCCTGCGAGATGCGCAGCCTTTAGAGGGCCGACTTGGTGATGCCGTTCGGGCCGATCTTGCTGCAGCAACGCAGGCTGCGATCGTCGATGTGCTAGTTGCGAAATCGGTCTCCGCCCTCGAGCAGACTGGGCTCACGAGGCTGGTCGTATCGGGTGGCGTGGGCGCCAATCGACTACTGCGGCAGCGGCTCGCGCAGCGCTTGGCAAAGAAACGGGCTCAGGTCTTTTTTCCACCGCTCGAGTTTTGCACGGACAACGGCGCCATGATCGCTTTCGCGGCTGCTCAACGCGTGTCCAGAGGGCTGGTGGATATGCAGGCTGCACAGGCACATGGCTTCGATGTCCGCCCACGCTGGGATCTTGCCGCTATTTAGCGGTTTTTTTTGAACCCAAGCGTGGCTCAGTACCCTGAAGCAGACGACTGATGTTTGCCCGATGACGGTAGAGCAGTAACAAACCCATGGCAGAGATTGCGAGACTCATGGGTAGATTTGCCTGCCAAAAATACTGTCCGGCCAAGATGTAAGTCAATGGGGCCAGTATCGCGCTAACAATCGCTGCAAGTGATGAATACCGAAAAATGACTGCGGTACCAATCCATGCGATTGCTGTAATCAAGGCCATGAGAGGTTGAACCGCGATCAGGATGCCGAAAGCCGTTGCGACCCCTTTTCCTCCTTTGAAACCCAGGAAGAGGGGGTACAAATGTCCGAGAAAGACTGCGAGGGTGACACAAGCGAGTGTAGCGGGCTCTTGCACGAGGCCCGAGGCCAACCAAACGGCGAACCAGCCTTTGGCTGCATCGCCGATAAGGGTTAGGAGGGCCGCAGCCTTATTTCCGGTGCGCAGTACGTTGGTAGCGCCTGGGTTGCCTGAGCCATAAGATCGAGGGTCCGCAAGCCCAAACAGCTTGCTGACGACAACAGCAAAGGGGATAGAGCCTATGAGGTACGCGCCAATCACTAAAGCCGTAGTAAACAACCAGTCGTTTGCAAGGCTCATGCGCTGATATTCCCGAATTGAATTCTGATGATCAGATTCTAGCGCGACCTGCCAATCGCTCACTAAATAGGGGGATATTCGCTTGGTAGCGAGTACAATTCAGCCTGTTCCATAAAAGGTATTTAGTGCCCGCGTATGCATATTTTGGTCTCAAATGATGACGGCTACACCGCTCCAGGGATTGAGGCCTTGGTGGACGCATTGCGCGACTTAGCTGAAATCTCTGTAGTAGCCCCCGAGGTTAATCACAGCGGTGCTTCAAACTCCCTAACATTGAGTCGGCCTTTGGTTGTACGAAAGGCGGCGAATGGGTTTACATATGTAAACGGTACGCCCTCGGATTGCGTGCACGTTGCACTAACCGGCTTGCTTGATCGCCGTCCAGATTTGATTGTGTCGGGTATTAATAATGGCGCGAATATGGGTGATGACACCCTGTATTCTGGCACGGTTGCTGCAGCGGCCGAGGGGTATCTTTTTGGCATCCCCTCGATTGCTTTTTCTCTTGTTTCAAAAGCGTGGTCCAATCTGGATGCTGCGGCGCAGCAGGCGCGTGCGATGGTTGCGCATCAGCTCAAGCATCCACTTGCCGGTCCAGCGCTACTGAACGTCAATATTCCAGACCTCCCATCGAGCGAGATCATGGGGATCCAGGCTACTCGGCTCGGTAAGCGCCATCCCTCTCAGCCCGTTATTCCAACAACCACGCCCTCCGGTGAGACGGTTTACTGGATTGGGCCTTCGGGCGCGGCGAATGACGACTCGGAAGGCACAGATTTTTATGCCTTGCAACGTGGGTACGTGTCAGTGACACCTCTGAGGCTTGATTTGACCCAACAGGGGCAAGTCAGTCAGGTCGAAAAATGGGTGAAACCACTGTGAGCGAACACAGTCGTCACAAGCCGTCGGTCGTACCCAAGGGTTTGCATGGGATTACTGCGACCAACAGCAACACCAAGATATCTGCGTCAAGGATACGTGTCGCTTCGACACCGACTCAAGCCGAAAGATCGCCAAGCGCCAACTTGGGGCTGAACTCAGAGCGGATGCGCTTTGTGATGGTTGAGCGGCTCATGGCTCAGGGGATTACCAACGATCGCGTGCTTGCAGCCATGCAGCTCGTCCCAAGACATGCCTTTGTGGACGGCGCCCTTGCAAGTCGAGCCTATGACGACGCAGCTCTGCCAATAGGTCACAGTCAAACCATCTCTCAGCCTTGGGTTGTCGCTCGAATGGTTTCTATCGCTTCAGAAGTTCCTGGTGCCACACGTGTGCTTGAGGTCGGCACAGGTTGCGGCTACCAAGCGGCGGTGATGGCGCAAGTTTTTTCTCAGGTGTACTCGATTGAGCGTATTCGGGCGTTGTACGATATGGCTAGAGAACATTTGCGTGCGTTGAAGCTTGCGCGGATTAGACTCACTTATGGTGACGGAATGGTCGGCTTGCCGGCAGCTGCACCTTTTGATGCGATCGTCGTTGCGGCTGCTGGGCTGAAAATCCCGCAGGCTTTGATGAGCCAGTTAGCAGTGGGTGGCGTGTTGATTGCACCGGAGGGTTCCGGTACGCAGCGCTTGGTCAAGATTCAGCGCACGGGTGCGACGAATTGGGAAAGGCAAGAACTTGAAGAAGTGAGGTTTGTACCGCTTAAAGCTGGGGTGCAGACGTGATGACACAGGAGAATAGTATGCAGGGTGGCTACATGTCCCACGACAAACAGGTTGCAGTCAGCGCAACACGCACTAGCCGTGGTGCGACGCGATGGATGATGGTGGCTTGTGTTGCAGCAGTCGCGTTTGTGAGTGGTTGCGCTAACCAGTCTGGATCGCGTGCGCCTGTGACGGACCTGAGCGGTTCCTCGACCTCGTCGGCGACTACTTACACGGTGAAGGCGGGCGACACTCTGAATAAAATTTCCCGAGCAACTGGAGTCCCTGAGGCGACCATTGCAAGACTCAACAAAATTACAAACCCAAATTTGCTGGTAGTGGGGCAGGTATTGCGCCTCTCCGATGGTTCTGCTGCCGCAGTGGCACCTAGACCAAGCGGGGCTGCGATGTCGCGTCCAGCCCCACAAGCCTCTCCCACTACATCAAGCGAAAGCTCGCCGCCCGCACGTGCTGCGGATGCGGGAGTCATTAATTGGGGCTGGCCTGCAAAGGGCAAAGTGATCCAAGGTTTCACACCCGCGACAAAAGGGATTGATATCGCAGGTGCTGCCGGGGATGCGATCGAAGCCGCAGCAGGGGGCAAAGTCATGTACGCCGGCAATGGCGTGCGTGGTCTAGGCAACCTGGTCATCATTGAACATAGCGATGGCTTCATCACGGCCTATGCGCACAATCGGACGTTGCTCGTGAAAGCCGGGCAAGAAGTTAAGAAGGGTTTCAAGATCGCAGAGATGGGACAAACGGATACGACCTCTGTACGCCTGCATTTTGAGGTGCGCCGCCAAGGAACGCCTGTTGATCCCTTGCAGTATTTGCCCTCACGTTAATCGGCTCTGATGACGCCCACTCTCGTCTTTGACCTAGAAACAATTCCTGACATTGTCGGGTTGCGCCGCTTAAATGGTTGGTCCGAGGATGTTTCGGACAGCGAGGTGGCAACTCGTGCGTTCGCAGCCCGTAAAGAAGTGACTGGAAGTGATTTCTTGCCGCTACATTTACATCGGGTTGCGGTGGTCGGCTGTGTATTTCGTGATGACCAAGGCTTTCGGGTGAAGTGTCTGGGGCAGGAAGATGACCCGGAGCCAGCGCTTCTGTCTGGATTTTTTAAAACTATTGAACGCTACACACCTAAGCTCATCAGTTGGAACGGCTCTGGGTTTGACCTACCTGTTTTGCATTACCGCAGTCTGATTCACGGCGTCGCTGCCCCGCGCTATTGGGATATGGGCGAAGAGGACCGCGATTTCAAATACAACAACTACTTGAGTCGTTACCACACGCGCCACCTCGATTTGATGGACGTACTGGCAAAGTACAACGGCCGTGGGAACGCTCCGTTAGATGATTTGGCAAAGCTTTGCGGCTTTCCTGGAAAGCTTGGCATGGATGGAAGTCAAGTATGGAATGCGTGGACGGACGGGCGCGCAGCGCAAGTCCGTGCTTATTGTGAAACCGATGTGGTCAACACCTGGCTCGTATATTGTCGCTTCAGGCTGTTGCGTGGTGAGCTCGACACCAAGTCCTATGACGCGGAGATTGCGCTCGTGCGATCGACACTCGAACAAAGTACGGAGCCTCACTGGGCAGAGTATCTTGCTGCATGGAAATGAATCAATTTTTCCATGTGTAATTTTTGATAGGAGCGTTCGCAATGCGTCGCATTTCTACAGTTTCAATCTGTTCGGTTAAACGCATTATCGCTGTCGCAACGTTGTTCTCATTGTGCTGGCTCGGCACGACACATGCGCAGACCGCCGCCCCTAAAGCACCAGGCACGACGGCTCAAACCAGTGCACAGCCTTCGATGGGACTGATTCCAGCGCTTGTGATTGCGCAACTCGAGCTCAATCCAGATCAGAAAGTGAAGTTAGATGCCGCACACGATGCGCGCCGTATCATGTGGTCCGCCAACCGTAGAAGCCGTCAAGCTGAGTACGCGGGCCTCACAGAGTTGCTCAATAAGAACGCGTTTGATCCACGCGAGGCTGTCGCCCTGCGCAAGAAGACGCGCGCTGCGATTGATGCACGCTTCGATACGGTCCAAGAAAAATGGCTTGCTTTTTGGGATGCCTTGAATGAGGGGCAACGCAAAGTGCTGGTGAATTACATGAAAGAGCAGCACATCAAACAGGGTACTGCGTCCGCTGCGCGCGCTAAACCCTAGGCCTGCATCCTCATAAGTGCCTATTTAAGAACTCCAATTCGTTTTTTTATCATGACATCAGATGTGTTGCAGGTCGATACGCTCGACCTTGAAGCCCGTGGTATTGCTCGGCGGGACGGCAAGGTTATTTTTATTGAAGGCGCGCTGCCTACCGAGCGTGTCAGTGTGCATACCTTCAGACGCAAACCCTCGTATGAAATCGCGCGGGTCGAGCAGATTCATCGTCCAGCTGCTTTAAGAGTGACGCCGCGTTGTCCGCACTTTGGTGTGTGCGGTGGATGTCTGATGCAACACCTAGAGCCGAGTGCACAGGTCGCTATTAAGCAGCGTGCCCTCGAAGATGGCTTGTCGCATTTGGCCAACGTCAAGGCAGCACGTATGCTTGCGCCTTTGCACGGTCCGTATTGGGGCTACCGATATCGTGCACGCCTCGCTGTACGTTGGGTTGCAAAAAAAGGGACTGTTCTGGTTGGGTTCCATGAGCGCAAGAGCAGTTTTGTTGCAGATATTCGAACGTGTCATGTTCTTCCGCCACATGTCGCAGCATTATTGTTGCCGTTGCGCAGTTTGATGATGTCCATGTCGGCACCCGATCGGTTTCCGCAGATCGAAGTCTCGGTAGGGGAGGCTGTGACCGCTCTGGTTTTGCGCCATTTAATGCCACTGACAGAGAGTGACCTGGCGCATTTACGTCGTTTTGCTAGCGACCACAATATTCAGTGGTGGTTGCAGTCCAAGGGCCCTGACACTGTTCACGCACTTGAACCCGAGCACGAGACTGCATTGACCTATACGCTCCCAGAGTTCGGGTTGACGATGCCCTTTAGGCCAACCGATTTCACGCAAGTTAATCATCAAATAAATCGTGTGTTGGTCTCGCGTGCATTAACCTTGCTTGAGCCTGAACCGACCGATCGTATCGCTGATATGTTTTGTGGTTTGGGTAACTTTACTTTGCCGCTTGCGACGAAGTGTCGCGAGGTTGTCGGTCTTGAAGGTAGTCCGACCTTGACCCAGCGCGCTCAGAGCGCGGCAAGCACCTACGGCTTGAAGCACGTGAGTTTTTCGACGCTCAATTTGTTTGAAGTGTCTGCTGACTGGCTGCAGTCGCTGGGGTACTTTGACCGCATGCTCATCGACCCGCCGAGAGAAGGGGCGTTGGCCCTAGCGCAAGCCTTGGTGCAAACGCCCGCAGAGCAACGCCCGCGTCGTATCGTATATGTATCTTGCAACCCGGCTACGCTTGCGCGTGACGCTGCGATTTTGGTGCACGAAGGTGGTTACCGTCTAAGTAGCGCCGGCGTGGTCAACATGTTCCCGCATACGGGGCATGTTGAATCCATCGCCGTGTTCGACCTCTAATCAGGAGAGCGCAGCCAAAATAGTTTGTGCTGCCCGTCGAACTTGTTCGGGAGCTGTGCCGCCAATGTGGTTGCGTGCGGCGACGGAGCCTTCTAGCGTCAAGACAGCGTGCACATCGTCTTGGACTGAAGGATGGAATTTTTGTAATTCCGCCACGCTTAAATCGGCTAAGTCACAGCCTTTTGTTTCGCATTCACGCACTGCATGGGCCACCGCCTCATGGGCGTCACGGAAAGGTACGCCGCGCTTGACGAGGTAGTCTGCTAAGTCGGTTGCAGTCGCGAAACCTTGCAAGGCGGCAGCGCGCATATTGTCCGCTTTGACTGTGATGCCAGGAACCATGTCTGCAAAGATGGTCAACGTGTCGCGCACAGTATCCGCTGTATCGAACAATCCTTCTTTGTCTTCCTGATTGTCTTTGTTATAGGCTAGTGGCTGACCTTTCATCAAGGTTAGCAGCGCTACAAGGTGGCCATTCACACGCCCGGTTTTACCGCGGGCAAGTTCAGGCACGTCAGGGTTCTTTTTTTGCGGCATGATCGAACTGCCGGTACAAAAACGATCGGCAAGATCGATAAAGCCTACGCGTGGACTCATCCAAATCACGATTTCTTCGGACAGACGCGAGATGTGCGTCATGATCAACGCACATGCACTGACAAATTCGATTGCGAAGTCCCGGTCAGACACGGCATCGAGTGAGTTCAGGCAGACGCCGTCAAACCCGAGCAGTTTTGCAACCAGTGGTCGATCGATTGGGAAGCTCGTACCAGCAAGCGCGGCTGCGCCCAAGGGTAGGACGTTGACGCGAGTGCGGCAGTCGATCAGGCGTTGGGTGTCGCGTCCGAACATCTCGGCATAGGCAAGGAGGTGATGGCCGAACGTGACAGGTTGTGCCACTTGCATGTGCGTAAAGCCAGGCAATATGGTGCCCGCGTGCTCAAGTGCGACCGTTGCAAGTGCGCGACGCAGTTGTGTCAGGAGATCAACCAGTTGATCAATTTGATCGCGTAACCAAAGTCGGATGTCGGTTGCGACCTGATCATTACGGGAGCGTCCCGTGTGCAGGCGTTTACCGGCATCGCCAACTAGTTCGACGAGTCGTTTTTCGATATTGAGGTGAACATCTTCGAGATCAAGCAGCCACGTAAACGTTCCAGCCTGAATTTCGCCTTGAATTTGGGCCATGCCGCGTTCGATATCCGCACGGTCTTGCGCGCTAATTACTTTAACGGTTTCAAGCATCTGGGCATGCGCGAGCGAGCCCTGGATGTCGAACATCGCCAGTCGTTTGTCAAAGTCGACCGAGGCCGTATAGCGTTTGACGAGGTCTGAAACGGGCTCGGAAAAACGCGCAGACCATGCCTGTGCTTTCTTGTCAAATTGGCTTTGATTGGAGTTTGGGTTATTTTTCATAGGGATAAATTATAGAACGGGGGCTTTAACCCTGTGTCCATGCGATAATTTTTTAACATTACAACTCGTAGAAACCGGAATCAACATGGCTGCGGTAAGGGTCTGCATTGCGCAATTGAACGCTTTGGTAGGGGATTTGGCTGGAAATGCCACCCAAGTCCTTGAGGCTGCTCGTGGCGCCTACGAGCAGGGTGCGCGCGTGCTCCTGACGCCTGAACTCATGCTAACCGGTTATCCGCCCGAGGACTTACTGTTACGCCCCGCATTTGTAGAGGCTTGCGCAGGCGCGCTCGAGCAGCTTTGTCAGGACTTGGCAACCCTTAAGGGCATGCATGTGTTGGTGGGCCATATTGTTGCGACCCCTGCGGGGCTGCGCAACGCGGCTTCGGTTTTGTGTGATGGAATGGTGCTTGGCACTTATTTCAAACGGGAATTGCCCAATTATTCTGTTTTCGATGAAAAGCGTTATTTCACGCCTGGCGACCAGGCCTTGGTTTTTGTCGCTGGCGGGGTACGTTTTGGCGTAAATATTTGCGAGGACATCTGGCTCGCTGGGTCGGCAGATCAAGCACGTTCCGATGGCGCACAGGCCCTGTTAGTGCTAAATGCTTCACCTTTCAGTGTAAGCAAGCAAGCGCAGCGTGCCGGCATTGCGCAACGTTGCGTGCAGCGCACTGGTGTGCCGTTGTTCTACGCCAATATGGTTGGTGGACAAGATGAATTGGTGTTTGACGGAGCGTCGTTTGTCTTGGATGCTCAAGGAAACGTGTTAACGCGTCTTTCAGATTTCAGTCCAGATATGGGTTTTGTCGACATCCATCCTGGTGCTGCCGTGAAGGCTGTAGCGACTCGCCACGCCGCACAACCTTTAACTGTCGTTGCGTCAGACTGTGTCGAGTCGCAGGTCTGGAATGCCCTCAAGCTATGCCTGGCCGATTACGTCAAAAAGAATGGGTTTCGCTCCGTCATCCTTGGTTTGTCTGGTGGGATTGATTCGGCAGTTGTTTTAGCGATTGCAGTCGATGCTTTGGGAGCAGATCGCGTACACGCTGTGATGATGCCCTCTCGCTACACGGCGGATATCTCGCAGATTGACTCTCGTGAAATGGTCAAACGCCTCGGCGTTGATTATCGAGAAATCGCAATTGCCGACTTAGCGAGTAGCTTTGACGATATTTTGTCGCCGATCTTTGCGGGTCGAGCACCTGATGCGACAGAGGAAAATATTCAGGCACGGTTACGCGGTATGTTGTTAATGGCCTTATCCAACAAGTTTGGGCACTTGGTCCTTACAACCGGAAACAAATCTGAGTTGTCGACGGGGTATTGCACGCTCTATGGGGACATGGCGGGCGGGTTTGCGGTGCTGAAAGACGTCGCCAAGACTCTGGTGTATCGCATGGCAAGATGGCGCAATCTTTCGGGTGAAGTCATTCCTGATCGCATCATCACTCGGCCACCCTCAGCGGAGCTACGCGAAGATCAGACGGATCAGGACAGTCTGCCTGAATACGACGTGATCGACGCCATCATTGAACGCTACGTCGAACAAAATCAGTCCGTCGCGCAGGTGATCGCGGCAGGCTATGCGCCCGAGGCCGTCGAGCAAATCGTGCGTTTGATCCGTATTAACGAGTACAAACGACGCCAGGGGCCTTTCGGCCCCCGAGTCACAGAGCGAGCATTTGGCCGCGATTGGCGGTATCCTTTATCTAACGGCTTTCGTGAAGCCCCTTAACTATCAAACCGACAGGATCCATCGTGAAGCAAGTCACTGCAATTATTAAGCCATTCAAACTTGATGAAGTGCGTGAGGCACTTGCTGAGGTCGGTGTAAACGGCCTGACGGTAACTGAGGTGAAAGGCTTTGGACGTCAGAAAGGCCACACCGAGCTATATCGTGGCGCCGAATACGTTGTAGATTTTTTGCCAAAGATTCGTGTCGAGATGGTTGTTGCTGATGCTGCGGTTGATAGCGTCATTGAGGCGATCGTCAAAGCTGCACGCACGGGCAAGATTGGTGACGGGAAAATCTTTGTATCGGCGATTGAGCAGGCGATTCGTATTCGCACTGGCGAAACCGGCGATACGGCACTCTGATGAAACAATTCAATTGGAATAATCCGTATCCAACGATACGTATCCCGGTCTTTGCACGCAACGTTGTATCGACCTCGCATCCCCTCGCAGCACAGGCTGGCTTGCGCATGCTCCTCAAAGGCGGCAGTGCGGTTGATGCGGTAATTGCTGCGGCAGCGACGATCGCCTTGGTTGAACCGGTCTCTTGCGGGTTAGGCGGCGATGCCTTTTCCATCGTGTGGGATGGTAAGACGCTACAAGGCTTGAACGCCTCGGGCTACGCGCCTGAGGCTTGGAATGTTGACTACTTTAAGAACAAATACGGTGTCGGTGCCAATGGCTTAGCGCAGGCACCCAAGCGCGGTGTTGATGCGATCACTGTTCCTGGGGTCGTTGCCGGCTGGGCAGCTTTGCATGAACGCTACGGGAAGCTGCCGTTTGCCGATTTAATGATTCCGGCTATAGAAATTGCCGAGCGAGGTTATGCAGTGCCCCCTGTAGTGGCTCAGAAGTGGGCGGCGGCTGTGCCTGAGCTCAAAGACCAGCCAGGCTTTGCGCATACCTTTATGCCGAATGGGCGCGCACCCAATGTCGGTGAGCGTTTTGTCTTCAAGGATGTGGCAGAAACACTGCGCCGGATCGGCGCGACCAAAGGGCGTGATCTCTACGAGGGCGATACTGCCGAGAAACTCGTTGCGTTCATTCGGGCCAACGGTGGTGCACATACGCTGGAGGATTTTCGCAATTACCGGCCAGACTGGGTGACGCCGATCTCCAAGAATTACCGCGGCTACACCTTGCACGAGATTCCGCCAAACGGTCAGGGCATCTCGGCACTGATGGCGTTAGGGATTCTTGAGCACTTTGATTTGTCGTCTCTGAAGGTCGATTCCGTCGAATCGCAACATATTCAGATTGAGGCGATGAAGCTTGCGATGGCGGACCTGTATCGCTACGTAGCCGATCCGCGAACCATGGAAGTCACGCCCGAGCAGATGCTTGATGATGCGTATTTGGCTTCGCGTGCCAAGTTAATTGATCCAACCCGCGCAACATTGTTCCCACCCGGTAATCCGTCTTCCGGCGGTACGATTTATCTGACGGCAGCCGATGAAAACGGCATGATGGTGTCGTTCATTCAGTCGAACTACATGGGATTTGGTTCGGGTGTGGTCGTGCCAGGGACAGGCGTCAGTTTCCAGAACCGCGGCGTTGGTTTCTCAATGGACCCGAAATCTGCAAACGTGGTTGCGGGGCACAAGAGACCTTTCCACACCATCATTCCCGGCTTCCTCACGAAAGGCGGGGAGCCCGTGATGAGTTTTGGCGTGATGGGTGGCGATATCCAGCCCCAGGGTCATGTCCAGACGGTCGTGCGTATGCTCGACTACGACCAGCAGCCTCAGGCTGCTTGTTGCGCGCCGCGCTGGAAGCTCAACCGTGATTTCACGCTCGACGTGGAATCCTCCATGCGGGCGCAGACGATCGAAGGCCTCAAAGGCTTAGGGCACACCTTGAAGGCAATTGATGACCCCTACATGGACTTCGGTTCTGGGCAGTTCATCTGGCGGTTATCCCGGGATCTGGAAGACGGGTATGTTGTCGCAAGCGACAGCCGTCGTGACGGGCAAGCGGTCGGGTTCTAAAAAACTAGCTTTAGCAGGGCACGAGCGGACTTTAGGGTTTTCCCTAAAAGTCCGCTTTTTATTGGGCGTTAGACGAATTTAGCTAGTTTTTATTGCCATAAGTCTTAAAATTACTGTGTTATTACAAAAAACCTAGGAGCCTTCAACATGTCGCAAATTAAACTGACTCGGCGTCAGTTTTTTCAGGTGACCGGTGCAGGACTCGGAACCAGTAGCATGACCGTCATGGGTCTTGCGAATGCTGCTGATCCGGTGTTCAAGAAACCGAACAAACTTGAAAAAACTACAGAGACGCGTAGCACCTGTCCATACTGTTCCGTGAGCTGTGGTGTATTGCTCTACAGCGCGAAAGACGCGCAGGGCAAACAGAAAGTGGTACACGTTGAAGGTGACCCTGATAATCCTGTAAACAAAGGCACTCTGTGTCCTAAGGGCGCTGGCTTGCTCGACATGATCGACAGCCCAGACCGTTTGCAGTTTCCTGAAGTGCGTGAGCCTGGTAGCAAAGAGTTCAAGCGCATTTCCTGGGAAGAAGCGCTGACGCGTATCGCCAAGCGGATGAAGGCTGATCGCGACAAGAATTTTGTAGCCAAGAATGCGGATGGTTTGACGGTTAACCGTTGGAACACCTTCGGCATGTTGGTGAGTTCTGCTTCGAACAACGAAGCCGGCTATCTGAGCGCAAAGATTCTGCGCTCGATGGGCGTTGTAGCACTCGACACACAAGCGCGTATCTGACACGCTCCGACGGTGGCCAGTCTGGCCCCGACGTTTGGGCGCGGTGCGATGACCAACCATTGGGTTGACATCAAGAACGCCGATGTAGTGTTAGTGATGGGCGGCAACGCGGCCGAGGCTCACCCTTGCGGTTTCAAATGGGTGATTCAAGCTAAAGCCAAGCGTGGTGCCAAACTCGTCGTGGTGGATCCACGCTTTACGCGTTCGGCTGCCGTGGCAGACTATTACGCGCCGATTCGCGTTGGTGCAGATATCGCGTTCTTGGGCGGGATGATTAATTACCTGCTTGCGAACGATAAGATCCACAAAGACTACGTGTTGAATTACACGAACGCGTCGTTCCTGATTAATCCAGCGTATGGGTTTAAGGATGGTATCTTTACGGGTTACGATGAAGCCAAGCGCAGTTATGCGAAGGGCACGTGGACCTATCAAATGGAAGACGGATTCGCAAAAGTGGATACCACTTTGCAAGATCCAAATTGCGTCTTCCAACTGATGAAGAAGCATTTCTCGCGTTACACACCTGAGTTGGTGAGCAGCATCACAGGTACACCCAAGGACCAGTTCCTGAAAGTGTGTGAAATGGTTGCTGCCACCTCCGCGCCTGACAAGACCATGACAATTTGTTATGCGCTGGGTTGGACTCAACACTCGATCGGTTCTGAAAACATCCGTACGATGGCCATGATCCAGTTGCTCCTAGGCAATATGGGTATGGCCGGCGGCGGTGTGAATGCATTGCGCGGTCACGCGAACGTGCAGGGCATTACCGACCAGTGTCTGTACACAGAAGTGTTGCCTGGCTACCTGTCGTCACCAGCCGAAGCGGACAAAACGTACATGGATTACCGCAATGCGCGTACTCCTAAGGCGCTGCGTCCTAATCAGATGAACTTCCCGCAGAACTTCCCCAAGTGGTTTAACAGCTTGATGAAGGCCTGGTACGGCGACAACGCGACAG
>JACCDO010101250.1_pt1 | contig 36769 bp, 35 predicted proteins | sample 7446101 | NCBI WGS metagenome assembly JACCDO01 (sample SAMN15323440, study PRJNA562643) | freshwater metagenome | isolation source: river surface water | place: USA:Blue River Watershed | collected 2017-08-16 | reverse complement strand
TGGGTAACATCTATTCCTCCATAACCAACTGTTAATTTTTGTGTACACATATTATCAGCTCCTAAATTTTGTATATCTGCATTATATCCTGTAAACTGGGATATAAATGCTCCTGTATAAACAGACAAAGTATTTACAACAAGTGTATCAAATGGACCTGTAAAAATGGTTGAAGAACCTTGTGCACCGGTTGGACCTTGTAAACCTGATGAACCTGTTGGACCTTGTAAACCTTGAATTGTTGGCAATCCTATTAAAGCCCCTGTTATATAAGTTATATCCATTGTAGTAACTTTTCCATATGTACCTGAAAAGCTGTTTGCAACTAATGGACCATGGGTAACATCTATTCCTCCATAACCAACTGTTAATTTTTGTGTACACATATTATCAGCTCCTAAATTTTGTATATCTGCATTATATCCTGTAAACTGGGATATAAATGCTCCTGTATAAACAGATAATGTATTTACTACGAGTGTATCAAATGGTCCTGTAAAAACTGTACTATCTCCTTTAGCACCTGTTGGACCTTGTAAACCTGATGACCCTGTTGGACCTTGAATACCTGTAGGACCTTGTAACCCTTGAATTGTTGGTAATCCTATCAAAGCTCCTGTGATATAAGTTATATCCATTGTTGTTACTTTTCCGTATGTACCTGAAAAACTTGATAAATATGCTGGACCATGTTCAACAAATAAACCATCTTCTCCAGCTACTAATCTTTGTGTAGCTATATTATCTGCTGAAAAATTTTGCATATAACCATTATATCCTGTAAATTCTGATATAAATGAGCCAGTATTTACATATAAATTATTCGTTACAATTGTATCAAATGGACCACTAGATATAGTTGTATCACCTTTTGGACCTGTCGGACCTTGAGTACCTGTTGGACCTGGTATAGTTGAATCTGCACCTGTAGGACCTTGTGGACCTGTTGGACCTTGTGGTAAATATTGATTAAGAGTTGATGATATATAAGAATAGGTTGTTCCTAAAAATTCTAAATAAAGTGTAGCTGGACTAGCTCTATTATTTCTAATATTTAATGTTGCTAACACATAACCATCTTCAGCTATACCATCTAAACTTTGAACTACTGTATTAAATGTATAAATAGATGGTGTTTGTGATGTAATTGCGCCAGTTGAACTTGTACCTAAAGTTGTTAATCCACTATTTAAACCTGTTGCTGCTTGAATTTGAACTGATATTTCAAAATCATCTCCAGAAGAAGCACCAGCATATGCATTTAATTCTGTATACCATAAACCAGCTGAAATTAATGGTGATATTATATCACTTTGATATTGGGTAGCAAAAAATACATCTGTACTTGCACCAGCATTTAATGGAATACTTAATGGTGGCGTTGATCCACCAGTTGGTGAAGATTGCATTAAATAATAACTTGCATTATTTTGATTAACATAAGGATAATTTAAGTATAATAAACGACCAGAAGAAATACCTTGTGAACCTTGTGGACCTTGTGGACCTGTTGGACCTTGTACAGTTGAATCTGCACCTGTTGGACCTTGTAGACCTTGTTCACCTGTTGGACCCTGTATACCTGTTGGACCCTGTTCACCTGTTGGACCCTGTTCACCTGTTGGACCTTGTGGACCTTGTGGACCTGTTGGACCTGTTGTACCTGCAGAGTTTTCTACTGGTAACCATTGATTATCAGATGAATAATAATAATGACCTGTACCATTCCAAATAATTTGACCTGGTACACCTGATACTGGTAAACCTCCTGTATAACCATAGAAAAATAAATTTTGTGTTACAAAATCTTCCGCTGATGAATATACGGAAGATACAAAAACTGTTGAAACACCAGTTGCTCCTAACCAATCAGTAAATACAACATTTGCTCCTGTTATAACTCCAGAATCAAATGGTAATACAAGATTTTGTACAGATTCTTCTATTTGAGCTTGACCTATATAAATTGTACCTGATGATACATAAAGTGACTTAAATGGAGCTGTTGGTGAACCTAAATCAACATTTAGATTGAGTGGAAGTATATCATTATTAACATATGTTACTCCATATAAATTTGTTGTACCTGTTACACTTAATTCATTAATATATGCTCCTGTTAATACTATTAATGTATTACATGTAAGCACATCAAATGGTCCTGTAAATTGTTCACCAGCTGGACCTGTTGGACCTTGTAAACCATCTGAACCTGTTGGACCTTGTGCACCTGTTTCACCTTGTAAACCTGATACACCTGTTGGACCTTGTAAACCTTCAGCACCTGTTGGACCCTGTGCACCTGTTTCACCTTGTAAACCTGATACACCTGTTGGACCTTGTGCACCTGTTGCACCTTGTAAACCATCTGCACCTGTCGCACCTTGTAAACCAGATGCACCTGTTGGACCTTGTAAACCTGTTGGACCTTGTAAACCTGTTGGACCTTGTAAACCTGTTGGACCTTGTAAACCATCAGCACCTGTCGCACCTTGTAATCCAGATGCACCTGTTGGACCTTGTAAACCTGTTGCACCTTGTAAACCAGATGCACCTGTTGCACCTTGTAATCCGGATGCACCTGTCGCACCTTGTAATCCAGATGAACCTGTTGGACCTTGTAAACCTGTTGCACCTTGTAATCCGGATGCACCTGTTGCACCTTGTGGACCTTGTGGACCTGTAGAACCTTGTGCACCTGTATTTGAAGCAGTTCCAGGAGGACCTTGTAAACCGGTTGGACCTTGTGGACCTTGTGGACCTGTTGCACCTGTTGCACCTTGATTTACAGCAGTACCTGGAATACCTTGTGGACCTTGTGGACCAGTTGGACCAGTTGAACCTGGACCACCTGGACTACCACCTCCTCCGCTAATTGCTCCTGTTGCGCCTTTTACTACATATAAATAATTGACTTCTAATGAATTCAATCTTTGATTTGGAGCTATTGGAGGATATATATTATTATATTTATAATTGCCTAAATTATCAACATCATAATATCCTGACATAATTAATAATTCTTTAAAATTAAACAATATTTTATTTTAAAAACCATTAAATATCTTTAGAATTCATTTATACTATTTTTCATTACTTTTATTTTTTATTACTTTTAGTAGTAAAAAATTATTATATTGTTTACCATTTAAAATGCATAATTATATTACCACTTTAATTACAGTTTTATTAATTTTATCATTTGCATCTCTTTATTATCATCATAAAAACTTAGCTAACCAAACTGAATACTTTTATCAAATTGATGACGATGACGATGACGATGAAATTGTATTTACTGAAGATATGATAGAAAATGTCCAACCTACTCAAGATCAATTAATGGCTAAAAAACAACTACGTCATCAACTTCAAATGGAAAAAGAAAAAGAAATACAATTACGTCGTCAATTAGAACTTGAACAACAAAAAGAATTAAATTTATCTAAACAATTACAACAACTTGATTCCCAATTTGATTCACATTTTACTCCTGATTACTCAAACTCATCCAATTGTACAAATAGATGTAATTGTTGTTGGAAAAATTCACAATCTTCTGACCGTATGGAAGCTTGTAATAAAAAATATAAATTTGGTTCAAAAGAATTAAATGAATGCTTATATTCTAACTCAAAATATGCACATGAAGCTTGCAAAAGTAAATTTGGAAAAGGTTTAATATTTAAAACATGCTAATAAAGGAACCTTAGGTTCTTTGAGCTTCGCTTGCGACTTACGTCGCTAAAACCTCCTCTTATCAAATATAGGATTATTTTATTTAAGAATTTTAAAGAACTAGGTTCCCCTGTAACTCCTCTTTTTATTTATCATTTTTTACTTTTTAAAGGTTTAAAACTAGTTTTTAATGGTGGAAATATAGGCATATTTTTATCTGGAATATATGTTGTTATATCTTTATTATTACTTTTATTTTTATTATCAAAGTTATAAAATTTAAAATAAGATAAATATGTAAAATTTGTTCCACTTACATTTAATATTCCATTATTCATTTTTATTACTTCCTTTTTAAACTAAAAAATAAATTAAAACTTAAATTTTAAATTTTTTTAAAAAAACTAGTACATTTTTATTTCTATATTTTATTTTGTACTAGTTTTTTTTAATTTTTTTAAATTTTGAAAAAAAATATTAATATAAAATAAAATAAAACTAGTTACTATTTTTATACAGTTTAGTATAAAAATAATCATAACAAATAATAATAAATAATAACAAATAATAAGAGGAGGTTTTAAAGGAACCTAAGGTTCATTTATTCAAAGGTCTTGTTTCATTAAGATACATAAATCTGCTAGCTCATCTGCATCTGTATTTTGATTTCTATAAATGTGTTCAATTGTAAATGAATCAAATTTTACTAGCAATTCTAACACATTAAGATGTAATTCTTTTAAGTTTTCATTTCTAACTTTATATTCACCTAGTACTTGCTTTACCACTAATTGTGAATCCATTTTAATTTTTATATCCTTTATACCCAATTTTATACATCGTTTTAAACCAAGAATAAGACTATTATATTCTGCTGCATTGTTTGTGGTGTGTGAATAATAAGTAGCTTTTTTATCTATAATTACTCCATTTTCAAAAATAACAGAAGCTGAAGCTCCTCTTCCAGGATTATTAAGTGCACCACCATCACATTTAAGTATATAATTTTTTTTGCTATTTTCTTTAGACATCTTTACTTTTTAGTAAAGAGTATTTAGTTAAAAATCAATTTAATTTAATTTAATAAAAAATTATTTAAAATAAAAATTTATTTTCTATTCATTTTAATAAACAAAAATATGTCAGCTCCAATTCAATACGTTTATTTCTACAACCCAGCAACTATTACTGCTTTAGAAGCACAAGTTGCAGCTTTACAAACTGATGTAGGTTATGGTCAAGAATTATCTACTAATTGTGCATCTTATTTAACTACTGGTGCATATACTTTACAAAACAGAGCACCTATTTATGGTGGTACTGGTGGTTTAGTTCCATCTAACTTCCAAAATGTTATTGTTGCAGATACTCCATCAACTCTTGCTTTACTTGCTCCTACTGCATACAATGGTCAAGGTGGTCATCCTGGTTACTGTGTAGTTGGTGGTAACTATAGAACCGGTGAAGAATATTTTGGTGCTTCCAACCGTCCAGTTAATCCAGAAAGTAATACTTGGAACTATACTGGTACTCTTTATAATTTTGGTTCTGCAACTAAAAGTATGATCGGTGTTGCATGTACTAAAATGTTTGAAGAAGGTCTTATCAAAGCAACTGATAAATGTTCTAAATATTATTCAGCTATGTCTGGTACTGCTTTATTCTATGAATCTGTTACTGTTAATTCAGGTGCTGCTTTCCCTTTTGCACGTGATTCATATTCAGGAACAACTGGTACTTTTGATTTAGGAGCAATTACTATTAAAACTTTAATTAATTATAATTTTGGTATATTAAACGATTTCTTCATTTTACCAAATGCAGTTTTCCCATTATCTCAATCATTAGGTATTAATACAGTTATAACTAACTCAAATACTGGTGCTAATCCAGTTGGTTTAGCACAATATCTTCAATTTGAAACTTATCTTAGAAATTTATTACTAGGTAATCCTATTGGTCCAGGTGCAAGAGTTTATGATGGTGATCTTGCTTATCCTACAACACAATCATATGTTGATGTTCTTGAATCAACAAGAAATGGTACTGTTCCATTTTCATATAAACCTGGAACATGGGTAAATGATTCATTACCATTTAATATTAGAGCTCAACAATCTACATATGATGCAGGTTTTGCATTTTTATGTGTTGTTATAGATAGTTATTTTAAATCTTCTTTTAATACAACTTCTTATACTTGTTTAGGTGATTATATGCGTGCAAAGATCTTCACACCATTAGGTATGAATGATACTTATACTCTCTATCAAGATACTATTACTAATTTAGGTAAATATCAATTAGCTGATGTAGCATTTAGACGTTCTGCTGGTTTTGGTGGTGCTAACTATTTATTTGCACCAACTTTAACTGGTGCAGGTTATAATGCATTCACTGGTACTAACAACTCATTCCAAGGTCTTGAATCAACTTATGCTGGTTTAGTTTATGCTGGTGCAGGTTTTGGTCCACTCAGTGCTGAACAATTAAGAGCTCAATATGGTTTTGTTGCAAACAGTTATGGTTGTTCTCTTTCTTATTCTACTGGTTCTGTCTCTCAATTAAAAACACAACAAGCAACCCAACAAGCTCTTATTCCATTCTACTGGGCTAATCCAAATATTGGTACAGGAGCAGGTACTGGTGCTGCAGCAGCTGTTGTAGCTGCTTGGTCAGCAGGTCCATTAGCTTGGTCAAGACAATATCCAGATGATGGTCTTTCAAGATGTGCTAAAGGTATATTTTATTATACTGGTGCAGGTACAGGTACTAATACTCCTCTCGGTTCTTCTCCAGTTTTATCTACTGTTTCCGATTTTATGAAATACATTAAAATGATTGCAAACAGAGGTGTAGGTGCAAATGGAGCACGTATTCTTAAAACTGAATCCTGGTCATATCTTACCGGAGTTAAAATTCCAGGTTTATCTTTACAAGGTGGTGATGGTACTATAGAAGGAGAAATTTACGGTAATACTTCTCTTGATTCTTTTGAATTTCCAAATTTAGGTTTTTGTTTTGGTTTCTTCCGTGGTAACAGAGATATAACTGATCAAACTCTTTATGGTTTAGATGATAATAGTTTAATTATGAGTGGTGTAACTGGTAATCAATGGTATGTTGATTTATTCACCGGTAATTATGGTTTCTATGCTTCTACTGAAATTGGTTTATCTTCTGGTGCTAACGTATTAGCTGGTGGTTCTGAAATACAAGACAGAAAATTAATGTCAGATATTATTGTTCAAATTATTAAAGATTAAACTTAATCTAAAATTTACTTTATAAACTACCTTATTTTTACTACCTTATTTTTTACTATTTTTTACTATTTATAATTAAATAGTAAATTACTAAAACTTTTATTCTTACTTAGTTTTTACCAGACTTAATAATATTTCTTTATCCTCCATCCAATATCGTTTTGCTTCTTTATATGCATTTCGAAAATATGAAAATCTTTCTTTCTTACTTTTACCACATTTACACAGCCAATTAAATACTTCATTTTCTTCTTCCGATGAATATAATAATCCATCATCTAGTATACTTTCTTCACTTTGTATATATGAATGTCCTATATTAAATCCATAGCTTACTGTTATTTCAGTATTTTCTAAAATATTATCAACTGAATATATAAATACATATCCTTTATACTCTTTTTTATCATCATTTTCTTCTTCATTTTCTTCTTCATTTTCTTCTTCTTTATTACTAAAACATCTTACAAATGCATTCGGTTTACAACTATGATTAAATTTACTTATTGCTGGACATAAGGCTGACATATCTTCTAAACTTATTGGACTCTTTGAATCATTCCATTCCCAAACATTATGGGTAATTTTATCTATTACTTTTTCTTTTGGAATAAAATTATATGAATCACTACTGTTTCTTGGATATAATTCTTTTACTATTTCTTTTCTATTATTTAATACAGTATATATGTAATCATTTGTACCTATAATTGCATTTTCTAAAATTAATAATGTTCCAACTGGTATATATCTATTTGCTACCACAGAATAACTATCATTTTTTATATTATAAATAAAATCTATATCTGAATGTTTATAAATTATATAGTCTGTGTTGATTTTATTTTTTATTATTTCTACTTCAGAATTTGTTTGTTTTAAATTTAATTTATTTATACGTTTAACTAAACCTGTTTCCAATTCATCATCTTCTCTTATTTTTCTTTTTTTATTATTAAAAGTTATTGTATTATTATTTAAAAAAGATGTTATTTTTGTTTGAATCATTATAAACTATTATTAATACTTTTTATAATAACAAAATAAAAATCAATTTTTACTCTATTTATAGAGTAAAAAGATACTTAGAACTTATTCATCTAAATTTCCATTTCGTTTAATTTGTGTAATTGAATAAGAAAGCTTTTTGTCCTTGGAATATAACGTTTTTCTGTATTTAAAAAATGTATTGCTCCTTCTTTATTATGATACATATGTTTTCCAAATTCTAATGAATCATTTAAATCTTCAAATTCTTCTTGATATACAATATGTTTTACTATTTCATCAAATGCAAGATGTGGTTTATTTAATTCTATGGCTTTTTCATTCCAAAATTTAATTTCTTCTTCAAATTCTATTTTATCATTATTATCTTGCATTTGATCATTTTTTGATATTAAATAAAAAAGTGTTAAATCAAGAAAACCATTATATGCAATTTGTTCTTTAATTTGTTCTTCAGTTTGTGACATTTTAAAATTCTAACTTTAATACTTTAAGTATAAATACTAATTAAAATTAAAAAGTAAAATAATATAAAAAATCAATTCATAACGAGGAACTACGTTCCCCGTAACCCCTTCTTTATTTTATTTAAAGTTGTAAATTTAAATATTTGTAAAAAAACTAATACATTTTTATTTCTATATTTTATTTTGTACTAGTTTTTTTAAAATTTTAAAAAATAAAATAAAGTATAATTTAGAAATACAAAAATACAACTTTATTATTTATAATTAAAAATAAAAAGTTTATAAATGTAAATCAAATCAAAGATTTGAAAAAAGTTTAAAAGTTTTAAGAAATGTTTTTCGCAAAGAAATCCACAAGTTGTGCGTTTTTCTGAAGTAACTTTTTATTTTCCTCAGAAAACTCCCATCACTTTAGATAACTCCGCAATTAAAAGAAGTTAACTTTATTTATTCTAAATTTTAGTTAACTATAGTTAATTTTATATTATATTTGTGATGATATTTTTGTATTATATTTTTTATACTATAAAGTATAAAAAAATTAAAAAATTAAACTAAAAAATTAAATTAAAAACGATGAAGGAGGGGTTACGGGGAACGTAGTTCCTCGTCTAGTCAATCAATTCCAATTCACTTATATGCCAATCTTCAAACGTATTATTTGGTAAGTATCTTCTTATTATAATTGGTATCTTTTTTTGTTGTAATTCTAATAATGCTATTTCATAGCTATCTGTTACGGTTCCAATATCTACAGTTGGCGGACTTCCTAAACTAATTTGTAATGCACGAGCACCTAAAATACGAGTACGCTCATATTTTGTTAAATATTTAGATGTTACCTTAATTTTATTACTATTTTCTGGCATAATTGTAGGTTCAGTAGTATCTTCTAAACCTATATATTCATCATCTTCTTCATCTTGAAGTTCTTCTTCTAAATCTTCTACATCTTCACCAACATGAAAATCTTCTTCTTCAATATATTCTTCATTTTCATTATAATCATCATAGTCATCCATTTTACTACTTTATTATATATTAATATTAAAATATTATTAATATTAATATTGAAAATTAAATAAAAATCAATTTTTTAAAAATATTGTATATCATTACATTTTACTATTTTTAAATTTAAATTTATCAATTTCCCTTTTCCTTTACATCCTATATATTTTGCATAAAATGGAACTTTATTATTTTCTACTATTAAATCAAAATACTTATTACTTCCTACACATACAAAAAATAAATATTTATTTTTACTTAATTTACGTTGTGACGCAAATATTCCATTAAATTCAACATCTTGTTCATTTTTATTTTTATCTTCTACTTTATTAGAAGTAGAACTAAATGACAAATAAAAACTATCATTAAAAAAATTCACTTTTTTTGTATAAGGATTTATACTTGGTATAAATGTTCCAAATTGTCTCAATTGATCATACTGATTTAAAACAGTATTATTTAATTTTTTATTTCTATTTTCAGCATAAATTGAATTGTTTTTATTTATTTTTTGTACTCCAAATGAAGCTGCTTCAAATATATGTACCCACTTTTTATAACTACTTTCATTATGCTTTAATGTTGCTTTCCAAAATTCTACTGGATGATTTGCTTTCATGTATGCTAATTGATATACTAATTGAGCATAACTAAATGAATGACTTTTACAAAAACTATACTTACGTATATCATTTAATACTTGTAATTGACTTTTATCTTTTATTTTTTCCTTTATTTCTAAAAACATTTTTTTATCACCTTTTGATAATTTTCTTCTTATAAGATCTGCTTCATCTTCACTACATTTTAATATATTTTTTAAATACTGTATCACATCATCATCATATATTATTTTTAACATATCATTTGTATTTTTTTTCTTTTCACCAATTACTGTCGTATCTAAACTTACTCTAGATGATTTTGCTGCTGGACGAATAATTGCTAAACAAATTGCTATATCTTCTATACTCTTTGGTTTTATAGTTAAAAAAGCTTGTCTAATAAGTGGTGATTCACCAAGTGTTATTCCAATATTATGTCCATTTGATAACATAGTAAATGTTTTTTTATCTAAACGTATATCATCAAATAAATGATTTGGATTTATTTCTTTTTTTAAAAGTTTATAGATTTCTAACAACTGTGTCAATGCTCTACTTGATAATATATCAATTTTAAACTGTTTACTATTCGCTATATCATGTTTATTACAAATAATTTGACTACATATACTTTTTCCTAATATTATTTTTTCTTCTTCTTTTTCTTCCTTTTTTTCTTCTTTTAACTTATTTTTTAATTTTAATTCTTCTGGCACACCTTCTGGAAAATATACTATACCTCCACAGTGCAAAGAATATCCTTTAAACGTATTTTCTAACTCTTTTGCTTCTTTTTTTATTTTACTCTGTGTTGATAATGGAAGTTCTGACAATTTACGATGTATTTCAAATTTTGATATAAATGTATGTATGTTTTGTCTTCTTATTGCTTCTCGTAAAGCTGATGGTTCATGATAATATACATGATTACTTATACGTGCTACTTTACTAGGCCAGTTCATCTCAAGTTGTAAAAATACCTCATCTCTCTGTATATGTGAAAAATCAAAATCTATATCTGGTAAACTATCTCTATATGTTCCACAAAAACGAGCAAATGATATATTATATTTTACTGGATCAACATGACTTATTCCTAATAAATAACAAACTAAACTTGATCCACAACTTCCTCTAGTTACATGAGGTATATAATTTGTAAGTTTTAATATTTCTACTGCACACATTAATACATTTAATAATTTTTTATCTGATAAACATGTTAATTCCTTTTCTAACCTTTCGATATATCGGTTATCCTTTTTATCTACTTTTCTTACAAAATTTGACTTAATTATATCAATAGTTACTTCTTTTTCAAATATCGGTACAACTTTATCCACAGTTGTATCATTTTTATTTTTTACACTTATTGTATTGACTATTATATCATTTATACTATTATTTAATTTTTCCTTTTTTACATTATATGGAAATACTGATTTATTTATATCTTTATCTTCTGTAGTTGTAGTTGTAGATGTAGATGTAGATGAAGATAAAAACTTAGATATACGATTACAACATTCAATTATACTTTTTGCTTTACAATCTACTATTAATCCATATTTTTTTATTCCATTTTTATCTCTTCTTAATACTCTACCTATACATTGTACAAATGTTTTACTATTCCTCTTACTTACTCCATCTAAAAATATACATCCATCTAAATTTTCTATATCTGATCCTTCTCTATGTTTTGCTGCACAGAATAAAAATGCTTTCTCTTTTAATTGTACAAATGTATCATATGTATCAAATAATTGACTATTATCATTTTTTGATTCTGAAGTATCTATACATATTTTATATTCAGGAAAATATTGTTTAAATAAATTTGCTAATTGATAACAAAGATCAATCATACCACACCATACTATTATTTTTTTATAAACTAAATCATTTAAAAAAGTAGGTAAAATTCTTATATAATCTTCATTATTCATTTTATTATCTGATGAAAAAAATATTATTTTTGGTGGCAAAATTATACCATCATTTATAGCATCTAACATATTATATTTTGTAATTATAGTATCATATGGTTTATATTTTAAAAAAGGAGTTGCTGTAAATCCAATACATTTTATACTACTAAATTTATTTAAAATATATTGATAAAAGTCTTGTGTTGTTTGATTTATTATAGAATGACATTCATCATGTATAATTAAATGAAATGGTAAATTAATATCTTTATACTTTGTTGATGATGTTAAAAATGCTCTATTTATAATTAATAAAGTAGGTTTGCCCCACCAAAATTTTGATGCATTTACACTTGTTGTCCAATTTTGTTGTTTATTTTCAACATAATTTAAAACATGAAATATTTTATTTATTTCTGAATATCCTTTATACTTTAATGTATCTTTTTCAAACTGCTCTACCAATATACTCTTTTGCTCACATATCCAAACTATATTATGCTTTGGATATTTTTCATTATATTTTATTAATATTTCTAATGCTATAACTGACTTACCCGAACCTGTACAATGAAAATGTACACCACTTTTAAAATCATTTTCTATACTAGTTTCAACTGCATTTTTTTGATTTTTTTGTAATGTTAACATTTTTATTAATTAAATTGTATATACTAATTTACCTATAATTTCATTTTCTATTTTTTATTTGACTATTTATATTTTAAATTTATTAAAATACTTTTTTAATAAATAATTAATAATAGGAATAAAATATGAATAGTGAAATAAAAAATATCCACTATAAAGAAAAATCTTTAAAAGAAAAATGGATAAATATAAAAGATAAACGTATTGTTCAAATTGGTTTTGGTGGTATTGGAGGTTGTATGCTTCCTTTATACAAACGTCATATTCAAATGAATGATTTTTCACAAATTATTATCTTTGAAATGGATAAATCTAAGATTCCATCTAAAGATAAACAGATGGGTGCAAAGTTCATTCATCTTAAAATTACAAAAGATAACTACAAAACAGAATTAAAAAAATATCTTAGAGAAGGAGATATTTTAGTTGATTTAGCTTGGTATATAGATACTCTAAGTTTACTTAAATTATGTCACTCTACTAAATCATTATTTTTAAATGCTGCTGTAGAGGAATGGGAAGCAAAAATGGAAGACCCAAAAAAAGATCCAAGAGAATACACTTTATATACCCGTCAACTTCATATACAAGAACAAGCTAAAGAATGGAAACATCAAGGTCCAACTGCTTTATTAACGATGGGAGCAAATCCTGGTGTAGTTTCTATATTATATAAACTTGCTTTAAAAGAATGGGTTCATTGGGTTGAAAAGAATCATCCAAAAGATAAAAATTTAAATATGATGAAAGCTTGTTTAGATGCTATTAAAGAAGTTGGAAATCGTGATAGAAAATTAAGTAAACAATTATGGGCCAGATTATCCCATCTTTTAAATGTTCAAGTTATACAAGTCACCGAACGTGACACATTGGTATCTAATATACCTAGACCTAAAGGTACTTTTATTTGTACCTGGTCACCTGCTGGATTAGCTGAAGAAGCAATTGCTCCAGCTGAGCTAGGATGGGGTACACATGAAGTTTTAAAAGAAGGTGTTTATACTTATTCAGTTGGACCTAAAAACCAAGTTTGTTTTGCTAGTAGGGGTTGGAATACTCATATTGAATCTTACACTCCTGTAAATGGAAATTTTATGGCCTCTTGTATAAGACATGAAGAAGCTTATTCCTTATCTGAATATTTTACAGATTATTCCTCATCTACATCAAAAGTAATCTATAGACCAACTGTTTACTATGCTTATTTACCTTGTGATCAATGTGTAGCTAGTATGCAAGAACTTCAATCAAATGGTTATAAATATCCTGAAAAAGATAGAATACCTAGAGATGACGTTATTTCAGGTGAAGATGAAGTCGGTATATTTTTATTAAGCAGAGATTATGGTGAATATTATTTAGGTACAAAACAAACTATAGAACAAAGTAGAAAACTTTTACCTCATCAAAGTCCCACTCTACTTGTTGTTGCTGCTGGTGTTTTAAGTGGACTTATTTATGCTTTTAATCATCCAAATTTAGGAATCATTCATCCAGAAGAAATGGATGAAGAAGAAGCTATACGAATGATTGCTCCTTATTGGTATCCTATGATTGGTGGTCATATATCTGGGTGGAAACCTATCATAAAATCTAATTATGATGAAGATAAAAGTAAAATTAAATCAAAAGATTGGATATATGAAAAACTAAGATTATAACTGATTTTTTTCAAGTTTTACCCTTCATCTTTACCTTAAAAACTTAAAAATGAATACTCAAAAAGACTTCGAATTATTTGATTTTTTATACTTTGACAGTATAAATAACAATGATTTGTATCCTTTTTCTACTTCACCAACTAATAATGAATACATGGAAATGGACTATTTATTAACTGAAGAACAATCTGAAAATACGTTTTCTTTTAATCCTCTTTATTCTGACAATTTTTTACCTTCTTTACCTTTCAAAGAAGAATGTGAAAAAACTGAATTATTGTTACCTTCTGTTTTACCTTTAGTTCAACCTTCTTTACCTTCTTTAGTAGAAGTTAAAGAAGTTAAAGAAGTTAAAGAAGGTAAAGAAAGTAAAGAAGTAGAAAAAAGAAAACATCAAATTGATAGTTTAATTGCTATATGTAATAAACGTAAACAATTAAATAATCCTAACGATTTTTACTTTACTGATTTATTTAATATGGATATCTATCTTAAAGATGTTAAAACAGATTTTGACATTGAATTTAATCTTGCATATGAAATTGGAACATTTTCAGTTGTTGAACATATTAGTAAACTTAAATGTACAAAATTAAATAATGATAACAATTGTACTTCTTATGGTTTATATATTGTTGATTTATTATATCCTATTGTATACTATAGTGGAAATGTTGCTCGTTGTTTAAAACATTTAAAAGATGAGTCGCAAATTGTGATGGTAGATAAGAAACATTATAAACGTGTTCTTACTTTAATTGGATGTTTAGAATTATTTTTCAAACTAAAATATACTAAGAAAACTAGAAGTGAAGAAGTCATAAATTATATGACTTTAGTAGAAGAATTAATTTATTATAAATTTCCTTCTTTAAAATATACTTTAATGTTATTCAACTCTATTTCATCTGATTCTAGCGAAGTTGAAAATATGAAAGAATATTCAAAAAGACCATACACAAGTTGGACTGATTATTATCATGAAATAAAGAAATTATTATCACAACAACTAAAACATAATAAAGATTGTAAATTTACTTTTCCTATTGGATATAAAAATACAAAATTAATTAAATGGTGTATACTTCAAAAATCAAAATATACCAATGGTTTACTTAGTGAAAAAAGAACTAAACTTTTAGAATCTTTAAAAGGTTGGCACTGGGGAATTTATAGTAATATAGATAATCCAAAAAGTAAACTTAAATGGGATGCTTCATTTCATCATTTAAAACTTTATTTAAATGAAATTAACAATGAACCATTATATTTTAATTTTAGTATCAAACATTCTTCTAGAAAACTATACAAATGGTGTATATCACAAAAAAAGAATGTTAAAAAAGGTATACTTTCTTGTGAAAAAATTGAAAAATTAAACAACTTAAAAGGTTGGCATTGGGGCAGTTATCTTAAAAGTAAATAAATAACTATTAAAAAATAAACTCAATTTTACTTTAAATTAAAGTAAAATTAAAAAACCATTTTCATACAATAAATATATATTGATGGCATTATTAAAAATGACCAATACATAGTAACTGCAAACCAATCTGTTTTTTCAACCATTGCAGTAGATAGTTTACTTTTTAAATAATGTATTAACGGGTCACACCAACCAGCAAGCGTAGTGTAATAACAATCAAATGTTTTATGATGAAGATGGTGATTTTCTATTCTTTGTATACATTTTATATCCATTAAAAATATAATCCACTTTGATCTTTCAGAATGTGTATAATGTATACTTCTATGTACATATTGTCCAAATATTACAAATATATAAATTAATACTGAATATAATACCATATTTATACCAAATAAATAAGAATATATAAAATTACAAAATAAGGGTGGTATAATTGCAAAACTAAAATTACATAATACATGTAAAAGTGGTGGTAATGTATTATCATACGGTTTATCATGATGATCCTGAAATTGATATGCTAAATTACGAACTGTATATAAGGGATGATTTTTTGTAGCTGGATTATCCAATGTAAAATGTATTATACCTGAAGTAAAGTCTGTTGCAATATAAGTATAAAAAAATGTAAATAATATTTCAGATATAGTTAAACTTGGAATACTCCAGAAATTAGTTGTTACATAATGTAAAGAATAAATTAAACTTATATTTGTAAATACTAACATTATATCTGTAGCTAATACTTCAACTTGTTCTTTACGTGGTTTATCCAAAAATGCACTTGGAGTACATACCATATTATCCACATTTTTTGCAATTTTTTCATGTTTTGAATGAACTTCACGTTGATAAAATTTATCAACAATAGTTATAATTGGTTTAAACAATAATTTTTTAATTAGTTTAAAAGTACCTTGAAATAACAAATACATTTATTATTAATTAAGATTATAAAATGATTTTATATTTTTAAATATTTTGTTTATTTAAGTATTTAATCAATTATTAATTAATTAAAATGAACTCAACTGAATATAAAATTATTTATGAACTATTCAACAACATGCCAGCTATGGATAACAACATAGCTGGAATTATTGAACAATATATTTACAAAAAATATAAAGTATTTCAAAATAAAAATAATGAAGAAGAAGATCAAATAGAAAATGAACAAAATACATTTGAAGTTGAAGATCAAAATGAAGAAGAGGAAGATAGTAGAATTAATAGAAAACAAAAAGTAAATTACGTAAGTGAGTATACTCTTCGTTTTAATGAAATACATGGTAAATATATTAAAAAAGAAGTTGATACAAATCGAATTATTTTTGAATGTAATTATAATTATGGAAAATTAGATGGTGAAAAAATTCGTTACTATAAAAATGGTAACATAATGAAAAAAGAAAACTATGTAAACGATTTATTAGACGGTTTATACCAAAAATATAACAGTAGAGGAATAATGATATTTTCTTTTACCTATAAAAATGGTATTCAACACGGACCATTTTTAGAATGGTATTCAAATGGTGAAATTAATAGTGAAGGTACATATGAAAATGGATTTTTATTTGGACAATATACTTCTTACTATAGTTTAGAAGATCTTAGAGGAAATAATAGAAATACTTTATGTTCTATTTTAAATTTTAATGAATTTGGTGCAATTGATGGAGTTGTTAAAAAATATGATGAAAATGGTACTTTAACGCTTGAGGTAGAATACAAAAATGGTGAAAAAAATGGATATCTTAAAAAGTATAATAGAAGAAATGGTCGTTTAATAAAAGAAAATTATTATAAAAATGGTTTACTTCATGGTGAATATAAGGAATATATTGCTGATAATAATTTAGCTTTATTAGAATGTAATTATAAAGATGGAAAATTGCATTCCACTTTTAAAAAATATTATATTACTGGTGCACTTAATATAGAAACAACTTATAATAATGGATATATTGATGGAAACTATATTGTATATGATGAATATAACAATACTAAAATAAATCGTGAATATAAATATGAAGATAAAGTAAACTTATACTTTATAAATCAATTAGAAGATGATCGTATTTATATTGAACATAGTGTAAATTATTAAATTATTAATTATATCTATTGGACTAATTGATTTTAGTTGTGTAAAAATTTTATTACTTTAATTAAAGTAATAAAAACTTTTAAAAATATTTACTTAAGATATCTAATATATAAAATATTATTTTATTCTTAATTTTTCTTACATATTCCTAAAATTATAAGATTTATAAATTGCAGACAATATTGTTTAAAAATATATACATCTGTAAATGCTTCAGAAAAAATTCTTAGAAATATATATTTAATATTAATAAAATAATTATTGTGTGTTTTTAAAAAACTAGAAAAAAAATATATATATAAGGAAAACCTAAAATATAAAAATAGTATAATGTATTTTTTTCTTGTTTTTTAAAAATACACAATAATTAAAAAATAGAATTATTCTTATAAAATTCTGAGAATTTTTCTGAGGTTAATAATCTTTTTAATAAAAATTAATCAGAAATATGCACAAAATGTAAATCTTATAATTTTAGGAATATGTAAGAAAAATTAAGAATAAAGAAATTAAATATTTAAAGAATTAATATATACTATATACTAATAATATACTAATAATTAAATACTAAAAAATATGGATAGTAAATATACATGTGAATTCTGTAAGAAAGAATATAAGAGTATATATTCATTAAATGTTCATAAAACAACAACTAAATTTTGTTTAGAAATTCAAAAAAAGATAAATGAAAGTAAAGTACTTGAAGAAATAAACCATTTTAATTGTGAATTTTGTGATAAAGAATTTACTTCTACAAAATATTTAAATCAACATTTAGAACGTTGTAAAAGTAAGAAAAAGCTTACTTCAGATGAAATAATGAAAAAAAATAATCTATTAGAAAAAGAAATAGCCGAACTTAAATTAAAGCTTCAGTTTAAAGATGAAAAATTAAATGATAAAGATATAATTATTGAAAAATTAGAAAAAGAATTAAATGATTATAAACAAATTGCAATAAGACCTACAACAGTTGTAAACAATAATAGTGGTAATAATTATCAAATTCAATATAACCAACTTCTTGAAACAATTAAAGTGTTAGATAAAAATTCATTATCAGATAAAATTAATTCTATATCAATTGAAGATATAGATAAATATGATCCAAAACATTTAGAAGAATCTGTTTCAACAAGTTTATCAAATATATTAAAAGACTATACTTTTTGTACTGATAAATCTAGAAAAACAGTTGTAATTAAAAAAGAAAATAATAATTCGCAAAAAGTATCTATTGATACATTTGTAAATACATGTTTTAATTTAGGTATTCAAGATATTAAAAAGTTTTTAAAAATGTTAGAAGAACATTATGATATAAAATTACTTGAATATGTTATTTCTGATGAAGACTTTTTATTATTTGATTCATCCTTAAAAAAAATTAAAGGATTTATAGATAAAGATAGTATTGATATAAGTGATAATAGTAATCCATTAAAACAATTAACAACTAAAATATTACTTAGTTGTCAACATATAAATAAAAACTAATGTCAGTAACATTTAAATATAGTGAAATAGTTGATACAAAAATTTTATTACTTTTAATTAAAGTAATAAATAGTATTTTATTTTTTTATTTATTATTGTTATTAGTAGTATTATTACTACCATTTAATGCATTATTTATAATGGTTGAATAATTATTTACTTTTGTTACATAAGCAACATAATTATCTCTTGTTATATGATTTGGAACTTGTATTGGAGTATAGTTCATTGGTGGAATACTATTAGTAATAGTAAAATTATAATTTGGATAACTCATTTTAACTATGTATTTATTGGTTACTTTAAATAGTAAAAATAATAAAAAAATCAATTCACAACGAAGGGGCTATGCCCCCCTCGTCCTCCCCAACTTGAACAAAGCTCCCCTTAACCCCTGAATGTTAATGTTAGTAAATTCTTTTATACTTTTTAAAAAGTATAAAATTGTATTACAAATGTAAAGTATAAAGAATATAATTATTTAAATTCTTACTAACTCTTTGTCTAACTGGAAGTTTCCAAACTTACTATATGCTTCAACAAAATCTTCTTTAAATAAAAACTCATTATGTGTCTTTTTTTCTAATATATACTCTCTTTTTAATATTGTATAATATTCTTCTATTGTATTCTTACTACGTATGTAATTATCAAACTTATTTCTTTCTTTTTCATCAAATGATATATAACTATCCATCATACATTCATCATCTTTAAACAAGCTTTCAAATGTTTCTCTAAGTTTACCAACCATTTCATCCACATAAAAACTTACTACCTCTATATCTATTTCTGGATATCCACTTAACATATTAAGTAAACGTGTCATATGACCTGTTGCACAAGTTTCTTGCATTTCTATACATTCTTCTTCTATACGTTGAAGTATATCTGGAAAGTAATCAGTGTGTTGTAAACGAAGTATACGATAAAATACTCTCTGAAAAATATCACTTAAAGTTAACTTGGTAGGTGAAAATACAGTTAAATCTGTTTTAATTCTATTAAATGCAAAATTATTCTTATTTATTCCAAATGTACCTTTAATTTTATCTAGTAAAGTTGAATATTTACTTCTGAGCGAATAATACTTTTTAATGGTTGTATTTATAGATTCATCTGGTATAATATCTTTTTCAATAAGTATACATTTTCTTCTATAAAGTGTATTTAAAACTATATCATGTACATTTTGTGTATCAGTTGATATCTCATATTTATCTTTTCTTTTACTAGAGTGTCTTATATTATTAAGATTAAGATTTCTTTGTCGATAGAATTCTATTTCAGCTTCTAATTGTTCTCTTTGTTGTTGATTCTGACAAGCATGTAAAAAGATATCAATTACTGCAAATCTTCTTTCTTCTGGTAAAGTATTATCCTCTAAAGCATGTGTCAAATTTGTTATTAATTGTTGTAATATATTTACTTCTTCTTCTATTTTACTTACATTATTTTTTAATAAAAATATACTAATGGATTGAAAATATTGAAATTCTTGTGCTTGTAATCCTCTAATTGGAGTTATTATAAATTGTTTTATTATTGTAATATAACTTGCAAAAATAGTATATACTATTTCTTCTTTCGTTACTAAAGATAAACGAGCTGAATTATTGGTTTCAAATGTATATAAATTTTTACTTTTTAATAAAATATTACTTATTTCTTCATTATTTAAAGTAAGTCGTGTTTGTGCATTTACATTTCGGATAAAATAATTTTTAAGTTCTTCATAGGTTGACTGAAATACAATTGGTTTTAAAAGTTTTGCAAATAATTTTTCTTCTTCATTTTGGGGAGTAGGTGGAGTTGTAATTTGTCGATTATTATTATTATTTTGTAGATTTTGAGGTAAATTTAATGTTAGAGTTTCATATTCTGTATCCATTTTGACTATTATCAATAATATATAATATTCTTTAAGTTAAAAATTAAAAGTTAGATTAATTTCTAGTTAAAGAATATAATTATATTTTTTAAGTAAAAAAATGAAGTATAGCAAAACATGGATTAAAGTTAAATTTGATAATTCAATTGAACTTATAGAACATCCATTAACTGGAATATTAATACCAAAAATAGAATTTGCTGATGAGTTTGAAACATTGTTACTAGAATTTGATGGTTCTACTGCTTCCGATTATTTTGACTTTTATTATAGTGCTTGTCCTTTGAATCAATTTAGTTATAAATTTAGAGATGATGATGCTAAAGAAGATTTTATAAATGCCTGTATAGACTTAGGTTTAATGCCTACTTTTCAAGAAACTTTACATGGTGAAACAAAAGAAGAAAAAGGATTACGTAAAAATAAATCATCACAAGATTTATGTAATGACTTTGCTAACCTTAAATCTAAGGAAATGTCTAAAAAGTATAATAAAGAAAATAGTTATAAACATAAAGCTAATCAATTAAAAAGCTCGTTTGACAAGCTAATTAAAGAAGTTAATGAATGTCAAGATGATATTAAAAAGGTGAAACTTCAGCAAAAATTAGATAGAGTTATATCCATGATGGAACACTCAATGTAAAATTGATTTTTTTATACTTTTACTCAATTAATTTACTGTAATATGTTTAACCAATATAGAGTTTTTAAATCTGACTTGAATCAAAAAGTTGAAGATTTAGATAGATATATAGCATTTAAATCAAAAGATGAAGCAAATGATTATATAAAAAAAAGTACTAATAATAAAGCTTATGGATTTCAAAGTTGTCACTTTGGACAACGTAAGCTTCTTTTATCTGAAATTATGTTTCTATTATTTACTAATACTACTACTACTATTACTTCTGTTAACAATAGTAGTAATAGTAGTAGTAGTAGTAATAATAATAATAGTACAAAAATTAAAAGAAATATAGTTTACGCTGGAGCTGCTCCTTGTGATCATATTTTCTTTTTATCCAAATTATTTCCTGATATTCACTTTGACTTAATTGATCCAGCTAAATGGAATCACCTTTTTTGTGAACGTTTTCCTGACTTAGCTAAATTAAAACAAAGAAATGAACCAATTTCTACCTACGTTTATAGTGATAATATAAAAATTCATCATGGATATTTTACTGATGAAATGGCACATGATTTTGCTGATAAATATAAGTGTAATCAAGTTCTTTTTATATCAGATATTAGACCAGTAGATGACTCTTCGAAAGAAGATGGTAACTATTTAAACTGGGAAAAAGTAGTAGTTGAAAATATGGAAGAACAAAAAAGATGGCATACCATAATACATAATAAAAGTAAAAATGCTAAAAATAATTGGACTTTACTTAAGTTTAAGCCAACTTTTGAAATACCTTTACAATCTTATTTAAAAGGTGAATTATTTTTTCAACCATACCCGCCTCTTTTAAGTGCTGAATGTAGATTAATTACAAATTCAATAGAAGAAGTAGAGTATAATTGTGTGGAGCTTGAAAAATTATGTTTTTATCATAATATTGTAGAAAGAAATACGCACGTACCTAATTTTACTAATTCATCAGAAAGTGCAAAAGGATTAAATGGATTATATGATACAAAATATGAATATGATATATGTATAGAATATAGTAAACAATATCCACAACAATTTAAAACACATTTTAAAACTATTTTCAATATGATGGTTCAAATAAGCGAATCATTAGGTAAATATGGTGGATATAATAAATTCTTAGAAATGTATCCTTTTCAAAAAGGTTATAAAGCTCCTCCATTTATAAGAGAAAAATGGGTTAGTAAAATAATTGATATGAATAATGGATTTAATAAAGAATAATTATTTCTTTATTTTAAACTTTTTACTTTAGATTTAAAGTAAAAAGATGTTATAAAAATAATAATAATAACAAATAATGAGTACTAATAACTTATTTTCATCGGAAACTTTAGAACAAATTAATAATATAAAACGTAAATATCAAGGTAAAACTATAGGTTTTTGCTGTAGTGCATTTGATATTCTTCATTGTGGTCATATATTAATGTTAGAAGACTGTAAAAATCAAGCTGATATTTTAGTAGTGGGACTTCATACTAATCCAAATTTAGATAGAGATAGTAAAAATGTACCAATTCAAACCTATGAAGAACGAGAAATACAAATTAAAGGATGTAAATATGTAGATGAAGTTATTACATATGCAACAGAAGATGATTTAATGAATATATTAATATCACTTAATCCTAATGTACGTATACTTGGAACAGATTGGATGAATAAGCCATATACAGGTTATAAATTAAGTATACCAATACATTGGCATCAACGTACACATAATTGGAGTACAACCTATTTAAGAGATAGAATATATCAAGCTGAAAAATGTAAACGACCAGTTACATTTATAACACAAGTAAGTGAAAATAGATATAAAATAATGGATGTATAAAAATATTAATTTAAAGAAATACTTTATATTAATACGTATAAAATTAATTAAAAAATGAATATTACTCAAAAATATACTATAACAGAAGCACTTCAGGAACTTAAATTATTAACAAAACGTATCAATCGTCAAATTGATGATACTGTATTTGTTGGTTGTAAACGTTCCGAGGACAAATCTAATATTGATCCAGTTTCAGATGCTTCTAAACATTTTCAATCCATTCAAGATTTAATTGATCGTCGTTCTAAAATAAAAAGTGCAATTATGCAAAGCAATGCAAATACAAAAGTAGAAATTGCGAATAAAGTTTATACTGTAAGTGAAGTAATTGCTCATAAAGAATACATAAATGAAAAAGAACAATTATTAGAACGAATGAAACAACAATATTCTTCTACTCAAGAAGAATTAATAAGATATAATAATGATCGTCAACGTAAAATAGATCAATTGATTCAAACTACATTTGGTCGTGATTCTAATAATAACAAAACATCTATTGATGATATTAAAAATATTACTGATACATATTGTAAACAATATTATATTGAATTAGTAGATCCTCTTAAAATTAAAGAAAAAATAGAATCATTACAAACTGAAATTGATTCATTTAAAAATACTTGTGATTTTAAATTAAGTTATATTAACGCTATTACAACAATTGAAATTTAAATAATATTTTTTACCAAAAGTAAACATTTTCTCTACCCCCTGTATATTCGAATTAGTAAAAAGAAAACTCGTCATGGAGTTAGGACGTTAAATTAACTCCGTAAATATTGTACATTAGGATAGCAATGAAACTTTAGTCGGATTTGTTGTGGTGTCCTTGAATTAACTTATAAAGCTTAAATTATAAAGATTAAAATTAAAAGATTAAATCTTACTATCGATGAACAATCATCGTTTTAAAATTTAGATTCTAAAATTCAAAACTTGATAAAATCTTTGAGCCTAGTCAATTATCCTTAAACAAGATAATTAATGTTTTGTTTCACATCTACTAAACTACAAAGCTGTATATACAGGGGATAATACTATACAAAAATGTATAGTATTTAATTTTTAATATTTAATTTTTGAACACCAAATCAATTCAACATAAACGCATTAAGTTCAGCTATATTTTTAATAATTTCTTCTTCAGGAACGCCTAATCTTCTTGCTAATGCAACTGATTCTTCTAAACCTTCAAAATCTTTTATATCTATTTTTAAGTCTCCTACATTTATTGCATCAACTATTTTTTGTACATCTTTATCTGATATATTATCAATATCAATTTTTTTATTTTTATTATTATTTAATAAATGATATATAATTAAACCAATAATAGCTACTACTACAATTGCTAATATAATATATAAATATTGTTTTTTCATTGTTTACTTTTTAATATAAAGTAAACATATTTTATTTTTTTTTAATTTTTTAACTTTTTAAAAAAATTGTTTAGATCTTCTATATCTTCTTCTCCACAACATTCATTAATTACTTCTTTTAATGTATAATTTGGAAATAATGTATTCATTTTTAAATTATTATAAAATTCTAAATTAAATTCAGCTTTTTTTACAAAATCCCAAATTATATACTCTGTATCTTTACAACTTGTATTTTTAATAATCCAAAATGCAATTTCTAAAACACTTACTTCTTCTACTTCATCTGAATCAAAAATTTGTATTGGCAAAGTAAAATTTATGTTTTGATTTTCTTTATTCCAATAATAAAATAAATCTTCCATTTCTAAATCTAAACGAAACATATATTCATCAGTAGAAAGTATAGTATTATATGTGTTTTCTAAACTTTTTATAACAGATTGATCTTTTGGTTCATATCTTTCAGTTTCACTAAACCATATTTCTTCACCTTCTTCTACTCTTTTACAAACTATACGAAATATATATTTTTCACTTACAAATTCTTCAACTATTTTTTCTTTAAAATTAAATGTTTCATAAAAAGCCTTATCTTTTTTATCTAAATATTCTATATCTTCTTCTAATGAATCATAATCAATTTGATAAAGAATAAATTCATTACTACTTTTACTATTTATACTACTAGTATTTGTAGACAAATAATTATTTAATTCAATATTATTATTCAAATTAATTTGAATAAGCCCTTTATTATTTTCAATATACAAGTTATCTTTATTTGATTGAAAATAATTTAACACATTTTCTTTTGATAAAAAAATTTTTGTAGTACCAACTTTATAACCATTATCATACCATGAATTATCTTCATCAAATCTATAAACTTGTGTATTTATTGCAAACATTTTTTAATTATTACTTTATATAAAGTAATAAAATATCATTTTTAATTATTAATCTAAAAGTTGATATAATTTTGGTAACTTTTTTTCAGTTAATTTTCTAAATTTTAAATCATCTTTTACTTCTTCCATATATTGTGAAAATGTAAATGGTGAAAAGAAATTTCTTCTTTTGGTAACTTTATTTGTACTTGCATTTCTTATTGTTGTAAATTCATTTCTAAATCTAGACACTGGTTTACTTTCATAACATGTTTTATACAAATTAAAATACTTTACATACATATTATCCACTTCTTCTAAATTTAAATCATTTTGCACATAGTAATCACCATCAACCCAAATTGCACTCCAGAATGAAAAATGTGGTCCCATAATAGGATGTTTAATAAATGACTCAAATGCATTTACATATTCTACTGGATTTGTCCATAAAAGTGTATTAATTTCTTGAATAATCCATTCATTTTCATTATAATCTTTTTCATTACAGATTGTATTTAAAAAGATAGTATAAAATGATTCATTTTTTGGTTTTATTAACCAATATACAAATATTGATAATGGCGATTCTTCACTATCACAACCATTTAAATAATCTGGGGCTGTTTCATCATTAAAAACAGCTTTAGCATGATTTTTAAATGATAAAAGTAATTCTTCAAATGTTTCTGACTGTTTAATTCCATCCATTAATTTATTTGCAAATAAATCATTTTCATAAGTTATAATTGCATTTTGCACAATATTGCTTTTAATAGCTAACATTTTACTTTTAATAATATTTAATTATAGTTACTATTAACTATAATTTTTTAAAAAAAATCAATTCACAGTAAGGGTCTTCGGCCCTTACAAACCCATTTAAAAAGAACTACGTTCCCCGTAACCTCTCCTTATTCTTTATTTTCATCTTCATTTTCATCTTCATCTTCAAATGATGTATAATCCTGATTACAAAGAAATAAAGCAAATGGACTTGATGTATTATATTTTTTATAATAAAGTTCATATTCTGTATTACAATCAGAATCATATGGTACAATTGTATAAAATAACATTGTAAATGCACAAGGTAAATTTTTTTTACATTTATTATACAATTCATCTTTTGCTTTATATTCACATACCATATATAACTCTTCGTCATCAATAGTTTCTATAGTTGATGGTGAAAACCATTCTTTATAACTTTCACCTGTAATTAACCAATAGCCAAAACATGTTTCTACTTGTAAACGATCTTTTTCTATTAAGTATTCCATTTCAAAATTTTATTTTAATATTAAAATTAAAATTAGTATTATTAGTATTAATACTTTAGTCAAAGTATTAAAAAATCAATTTATAATTGTATATAAACATTGATTAAAATCGTGTTACTATTCCTTCTATTTCTAATCCTATAGGTATACTTTTATGTTCATTTTTTAACATATTATTACTTTCTATATTCATAACTTTTATATCTTTTTTATAAACTGTTATATGATATATATGACCTTTAATTAAAGTTTGTAATTCTGGTATACTTACTTTAAAAGCTGCTATCTCTGTATTCCAACATAATGATTCTATTTTTACTACTAATTTAGTATTATTATTTGCTAATTCACTATAATAAACTAATTCATTTGGATAGTTATAAAAATTTGTGGAATGTAACAATGTAACATGATATAAAGTTGTTGCTTTTATAAACCATGATGTATTATTAAAAAATTCACCCATACATTGATTCTTTAACAAATTTTGCATCATCTTTATATCCATTTTAACACCTATATAATTACACATAATAAAAGATGGTTGAAGACGTACTAAATTTTGAATATTTTGAATATTTTGATTATTTAAAGTGATATATACTTTTTCAAAAATGCTAGACACTTTTGATTCAATACTTTCATTTAATTTAAACTGTAACTGTTTATAAGCATCATCTATTTTATTTTCAAAAGATGAATAAAAATTACTTACTACTTCTTTCGCTTTATTTGCAAAAAGGGATGTATGGTAATTACGATTACTTATTCGTTGAACACATTCTTGTATATCATTTTCACTTAAGTTATCTTCATGAATTTTAATCACAAAAAGTTCTGTATCATCATTTATATATTTTAAACTATTTTCTCTAGAAAAATTTGTTGTATTACATTTTCCATTTATAATAAGTTGATAATCTGAATTCAAATATGTTTTACATTTTTCTTCAAAATGCTTTGCATTTCCAAACATCATATCTTGATCAATATATACTGCTTTTATTCCACTTTGTAATGCATTAATAACTAATTGTGAACCAATTGTAGTTTTTCCAGACCCCGGAATACCTACTAATACTATGTAAACTTTATTGATTACATTTTCTTTATCTAAAGATAAACATGGATTATCAAATTGATATTTTAAAAAATCATTATACAATGCAATACTAAAATGTTCTTTAAATGATTCACTCTTTTTTACATTATTTAAATAATAATAAAATGATAGAAAATGTTTTTGTTCTTCAGATGAAAGAGGAATATGATAGTTTTTAAAACGTTGAAGAAGTTGATATTTACTTTTATTACCATTACTATATTCACGTATTGTACGTAATATTGTATATTGTTTATTTTTAAATTTTTCAATATAAACTACTTTTTCATTTTTACAATAATATAATACCAATCCTTCACAATTTTCTAAATTGTAATATTTTTCTTTTACTATTTCTAATTCTTCTTTATTAGATACTGGATGTATTAACTCAACATAATCTAATCCTAATGAAGTTAAAATTTCTTTCATTTGGATTGGAGTAGAAATACAATATTCAGATGTATTTAAAAAATCAGATGAAACAATACTAAAAAAACGAATACATTTGCTATCATATTTTACAATATGTTCATTTTCAGGATTAATATGTTCACCTACTAATGTATATTTTGTACTTATTAAATACTCTTTTACACCATTGTTTACACCATTGTTTACACCATTGTTTACACCACTATCATTTACTAAATATTTACTAATAAATAATTTGGCCATCTTTATAGCAAAATCTACTCTTGTTTTTTGTTGTTTACTTATTATTTCCAATTGATTATTTATATCTTCTGATAAACAAACTAGGATGTGTACCAATTTACTACCTATTACTAAGTATTCATATTCATTATATTTAAAACATCCTACATGAAATGCTTCTCCATTTTCTTTAATTGTAGCTATACATGTATCCCAATTTTCCTCTTTAGAATTATTAGTTCCAAATGTTTCACTACTGTCACCAAACTTTTTAAGTCCTGTTAGAGTAAAAATTAATTCATTTGTTACAGAATCAAAAACTTCAGCTTTACCTCTAGGTAAGTTTTTCCAAACTTCAACATCTTGATAAGTTACATCATCAATTACTTTTGGATTTGGACAATAGTCTATTACATAAAAAGATTGTTTATTTTCAAAATGATCAAAAATATGTTTCTTTTGTACTATTTTTTGCATCTTTTTTTATTTCCTTTTATTTACTTTTATTTTAATTTTAATTATAAAGTAATAAAATATCAATTTTTAAAAAAATGTAAAAAAACTAGTACATTTTTATTTGTAATTTTAATTTTGTACTAGTTTTTTTACATTTTTTTAAAAATTGATATTTTTTAAAAATTAAAAAAATAGAATAAATATAAAATTAAAATTAGAAATAAAAATGAATACAAATGTAGTTAACTGTAAAGTAAAATATATTCGTCCAAAATATAATAATTTAAAAGAATGGATGGATGACCCTAATAATATTTATATTGGTAGAGGTGGTGTAGTTTTTATAGATAATAAAAGATTTCCATCTAATGGATCACCATTTTCTAATCCATTTAAAGATGGTCCACTTGAAGAAAGAATAGAAAAATATAGAATTTATATGTCTAAAAAATTGAAAGAAGATGATACATTGGTGAAAGCCTTATTACAACTTAAAGGTAAAAATTTAGGTTGCTGGTGTAAACCTGAAAAATGTCATGGTGATGTTTTAATTGAATTAATTAATGAATATTTAAATCTGAATATATAAATAATTTTATTTAATATAGTTTTATATTAAATAATATATAAATAAATGAAACAAACTTATTACTACTTTATTGGCGGAATTTTATTAACATTAATATTTATAGTTGCACTATATTTTATAGTAAGAAATCCAAAAAATAATAAATTAACTGTCAAACAATTTTCCAATAAAATAGAAAATAAAGATTATGACTTTTTACTTGATGTTAGAACTCCTGAAGAATGGAATCAAGGACATCATAAAGATGCTATTTTAATTCCAATAGCTAACTTTGTATCGGATTTACCAAAATTAGTTTTAAATAAAAATGCCAAATTATTACTTTATTGTAAAAAAGGTATAAGAGCAGAAGCAACTGCAAAAATTGCTGAAAGATTAGGTTACAAAAATATATATTGGATGGATGGAGAATATGAAGATTTAAAAAAAATAAGTTAATTAATTATTTTTAAATTGATTTTATTCAGATTTACTAGTTAAATATTAATAGTTAATAATTGATAAAAATAATGGGTAGATATTATACTGGAGATATAACTGGAAAATTTTGGTTTGCTATTCAAAATAGTGATGACGCAGATCACTTCGGTTGTAAAGGTATAGTAAATAATTACAGATTTTATGGATGTGATTGTACTATTAGTACATTTGTTATAAATATTTGTGAACAAACAAATCAACTTTTATTTTGCAACGTTTGTTATTCCAGTCCAAAAGAACATAAAAATGATGTAAAAGATTTAATAAATGAAGATTTAATAACTGATGATAAAAATGAAACTAAACTTTACTATGAATGTGCAGAACAATTAATTTATGAATTTAATAATACTCATATTGATACTGTAAAATTTGTTTTAAATGATTTAGAAAATACATACTCTAAATATATCAAAAGTTTTGAAATTATAGATGATCCATCAATTGAAAATGGTATAGATTATGATATTGAACTTAATGAAGATAAATATAAAGATGAAACTGATGATGTAACTATATTAGAATATATTGCAAGACTTTGTTTAGGTAGACAAATCTTATATTGTTTAGAAAAAAATGGTAAATGTAATTTCACTGCTGAAATTTAATACTATATTTTTATTTTTACTTTTTTACTTTTTTTAATTTTTAATAAATTTAATAGTTTTAATAAATTTAATAGTTTAAAAAAAACTAATACAAAATTAAATTTAGAAATAAAAATGTACTAGTTTTTTTTAAAAAGTTTAAAATTTAAAATATTTATTTTTTATTCTAAATAGAATAAAAAAAGAGGAAAGAAAATTATAAGTATTAAAAAAATGTACTTTTAATATTTTCAAATTTTTGTAATTTTTGTATTAAAATTATATTATTATCTTCTTTACATTTTTGAATTAAATATTGTACTTCATTTAGATCTATAGATTCAAAGATATTTATAATTTCTCGATTATAATTATCTTGTTTTTCTATTTCTAAAATTTCTTGTAAAGAATAATGTTTACCACACCAACAATCTTCATAACTTATAGTTATTTTATTTTCATAAGGTGATTGATTTAATGTATAATTATGATCACACATACCACTACCAGTTTTTTGATAATATGCTATAAAAGGATATTTGCAATCAACTCTTGGCGGAATTTCATCACATTCAACAACATTGTGTATTAAATATTTATTATTAGTAAAAAATAACTTTGCTTCTTCTTTACTAACTTTTTCTTCCATTACTTCAAAATATGCTTCATCAAAAAATATTTGTAAATTTTGATTATAATCAGAGGAAAGTGCTGAATCAAGAGCTATACAATGTTTCATTAAAACATCTTTAGCATCTTTTTTACTTCTTGCTATAATAGTATATTCTTCTTCTATATGATCACCACGTACTTGATAATAATCATATGCTTTATATGTTTTATATACTCCTATATAATCCATTACTATATTAGTAATATTTTTTATATCCATAAATTCACAGCTTAATGCTTCTTGAAGGATTGAAATAGTAGTATCCATTTGTATAACTAATTAAATTGATAACTAAATATAATTTATTAAGGTAATTTTAAAGGGTAAATAAAGAAAAAAATCAATTCAAACGGGGAACGTTGTTCCCCGTAACCCTCCTTTTTATTATTTTATTTAAATAATTAGCTATTTCGCTTATTATTAAGGATATATAATGATGAAAATAGTGACGTTAATAACTCTACTGATGTCCTAGTTATTAATAAGGTACTATTTGCTTGTATAAATATGTATAACCACATTGTACCACTCATAATAGAGGATAAACTAAACATTAAACTAATTGTATTTTTACTTTTATTAATAATAATCAAATATACAAATAATAGTCGACTCATAATTGAAAAAAAGGTTGCAATTAAGTCTATCATTTTCCTAAATTGATTTAAAGGAAAATTTGGTAATTATTAATTAAACAAATTAATAATAGTTAATAACTAACGTTTAAATTATTAAATAAATTATTAACTGAATAGTAAAGAAAATGGTTAAAAATACTAAAGGAGGTAAAAAGAGTAAAAATCTTGCTAGAAAAAATATTGGTATTGATCGAACTCTTAAATATGAAGATTTAATTAAAACAGATGATCAAGAATATGCTAGAGTTTTAAAAATTAATGGTGGAAATCGTTATGATTTATTATGTTATGATAATGTAAATCGTCTTGGTATATCACGAGGTAAAATTAATAAAACAAAAGTTGAAATTGGTACTATTGTACTTATATCTAAACGTGACTTTCAAGACAATAAATGTGATGTACTTCATATTTACAGTAATTCTGAAGTTCAAATATTGATTGAACATGGTGATATTGCTGATTCATTTGCTAAATTAAGTGAATCCAGTAATTCAAATGATTTAATAACATTCGGTACAAAAGAAGATGAAAGTGATGACGAAGTTAACTTTGAAGATTTATAAACTTTAAAGTATGAAAGTGTAAAAGTGAAAAAAATCAAATTATTATATTACTTTTAACTAAGTAATATAAAAGTATACATTAGAACTAAATATGTCTGAGTGTTCTATTTGTTTAGATGAACTAAAACATAATACATTAATACAACCTTGTACTCACTCTAATTTACACACCTTCCATTTAGAATGTATTCAATCATTAGTCAAAAATAATTTTAACAATTGTCCTATCTGTAAATCATTATTAAAAAATGAATATTTAAATAAATCAAACATAATTTCACCAGAAAATCATCCTCGAAATCATTATTTCTGGAAGAGTTTTCAATATTCTTTTGATGAAGAAACAGATATATATTATGAACTTCATACTGATAATTTATCTGAAGATGAAGAATTAAAATTATATAAAACATATGATCAATTGAGCAAAAAAGTACCAAGTTCTGACTTTGATTTACACATGTACTTTAGATCTTCTATCTTTAGAAGATTATTAATGATTAAAACTAAAGAATCGTTAAAACGTTTAACAGAATTATCTAAAAATATTGCATATTATCCACACGATTTAGATATTGTACTTTCTTACAGAAAAGGATACACAGACATTGCTATTAATTTAATTAATAATCAACGATATAATCCATTATATTCTGATCACACTATGATGACATTAGAATTAAATGATAATCCAGAAGTATATCAAAAATATTTAAAAAAATATAATATGTGTTGTAAATACTATCAATAAATATCAACTATTTTTACTATTTTTACTCTATTAGAGTAAAAATGATAGATTAAAAATTTAATACAGTTTACATTCCATTTATAATATCTTGATATTCAGACACATTTAAATTTATTATTTTTGCAACATCATTTATTTGAAATAAAATATTTGATTGATCTGTATCACTTTCTAAAATAAAAAGTATATCTGCTCTATAATATTTTTTATCTTTTGAATAATATAGTGGAAAACCTAATTCAATGTTATTTTCATATGATAAATTAGTTAACATTGTTTCACATTTTTTACTAATTAAATTATAATAATAAAATTTACATTTCCATTTACCATTAATATTAGTATTAGTAGTATTATTATCGAGTGTACATTCTACATTATTTTTTATCATATAATCTGTAGGAAGTGCAAGATAATCTTTCAAAATATAATTAGTTATATCACTCGATAAAATTGGTGATAGTGTGTTTATTATAGTATTTATTTTATTATCCTTGTTTTTTAAAATATTATACCATTTAAAACCAGATAAAGCTGATCCTTTTATTTCTTTATCACATAATAAGTTACCATCTCTATCTTTATATTGACAAAAATGATGTATATCAAAATCATCTATAAATTTATTATAAAAATTTCTATTTATTGATTCTTTTTTAAGAATCCATTTATTAATAAATGTATTCAAATAAATAAAACCGATTATTTTAACAGATGTATAACCATTTTCATTTTCATATTTAAAATCTAGAGCTGTTTCAATTACATCATTCATATATTTTGGAATTCTTCTATTAAGTATACTATTATATGAAGGATGTGACTTTTCTATCGATATATTATTATACTCAATCCAAGTTCCTTTTCTACTGTAAAAACATCTTAATATAAGAGGTGAATAATGAATGATTTGATTTACACTTTCAACTTCAAATGTATTATCAAATGTATTTAAACTATTTAAATTATTTGAAAATGCAAATGCTTCTTTTATATAAACTTTATCATTTATAATTTTTTCTACAACTTTTTTACTTTTATTTACAATTTTACACATTTCGTCTAAATTGTTATTCATTTTAAGTTACATTATCTTTCATTTTATTACAAAATATCAATTTATAAATAATTAGTTAAAAATGATATTTTTAGAATATTATAAACGTATGGATGCCTTTTTACTCTGAATAAATAGAGTAAAAAATTGTTAAAATTAAATCATTTATTTTACTAATTTATTTAATATATATTTACAATTCATATTGAAAAAGTATGAATGATTACGATGATTTAAATTACGATTTATATTCATCAAACAATGACCTGTTCCTGGTATTGGAATACTATTTACTAAATCATCAAATCTTGCATTTAAGTCTACTTCATTTGCAAAAGAAGGTAATGGTCCTTTTACTCCTGAAATAATATCATCTTTTGTTGCAAAAAATATATAATTTGCTACCTTATAATTTCCTCTATGATGTTGTATTGGTGTAAAAAATAAATAACCATCTGGTGGATTACAGTATCCGGTTTCTTCTCTTAGTTCTCTTAATGCAGCTTGATACGAATTTTCTCCATGATGTAAATCTATACTTCCTCCTTGACTGCAATATTCATTTGGATGTGTCATTACATCACTACGCTTATGAATAAGTACATAATATTCATTTTCAATTTTACAAATAACATAAACAGTTGATATAGTTGACTCTGGTGAAATTTTACACTTATTTGATTCTTGACATTTATGATACTTTAATAGTTGTGACATTTTTTAATTATTAATTATTAGTTATTAATTGTTATCTACTTTGTAAATAAAGGAAAATATCAATTTTAAAAATATATTATTTCTACTCTTATTTGAGTAAAAATAGAGGTTAAAATGAAATTAGAATAATAATTGAATAGAACTTTGAGCATCATTTACTAATTCTTCATAATATTCCGATAATATTCTTTCATCAGGATAAAAAGTATGAGCGTCATAATAATCATATCTATTTCTATAAATATTAATCCATTTTTTCTGTGGTTTACATCTATATTTAAATTCATATGCTGTATATTCTAAATTAAAAGGAGTTGAACTGCCATCATAATATCCTTGTTTTAAAACAATGTGTTCAATCCTTGGTTCACATATAGTGTATAAATCATCATTATATAAAGGAAAGATATCAAAATCTTCAATATTTAAATGATTAAAAGTTATGTTACCATAATGTTCGATAAATTCTATTTTATTTAATTCTATTTTTAATAGTTCATAAGCTATTTTTTCATTAGCAGCTAAAATAATAGCTTCAATATAATGAGGAATACCACGACATAAATTCCAATCAAATCTAATGACAAAATGTCTATTTGCATCTACGACGTTATCCATAATTAATGAAGCTATATTATAAATATCCATTAAAGGAACATCAATAGCTTTTTTAACGATGTTAAACATATTATCTACTTTTGAAGAGTTCATTTTTGTATTAATTTGTATTAATTTGTATTAATTTGTATTAATTTGTATTAAAACGAATTAATTTTTCTTTTCTATAAGGTAATATTCTAATGCAAACTACAAAAAATATCAATTTTAAAATTGATAAACTATTATGGATTATTTCTACTCTTATTTGAGTAAAAATAGAGGTTAAGTGATGATTTAAATAGTTATAAGTTCTTCTTCATCGTAAATAAACATATCATCAAATTCATTCACAATTGTACAGGATTTATTTGTAGAGTTTACATACAATTGTCCAGGTATATAATTATTATTTTCAATGTCATCAAAGTCTACTAATGGTACACATTTATATAATAATTTTTTAATATCTTTTGAGCATTTGTATTGATATTTATTCATATATGAATATCTATCAATATTATCCTGACATGAATATAAAAGTTGTAAACTTTCTATTCTAGGAATAGTAAAATGTTTGATATTTTCATTTACAACTGTTAAATATTTTTCAAATTCAGTCA